>JAEEGL013106331.1_pt1 | contig 46566 bp, 45 predicted proteins | sample 9134231 | NCBI WGS metagenome assembly JAEEGL01 (sample SAMN16246548, study PRJNA631951) | gut metagenome | biome: gut microbiome; feature: rumen; material: fiber-attached | host: Bos | place: Iran: Karaj | collected 2018-10
ATATTCCCATCATAAATACAAGCCAATATAACGAAAGAATTATTCCTTCCGCAACATCTGATAAATATCTGAACTTACGTATGATTATAATTCCCACAACAGGTATATACGCAATTATCCCAAGTGCTATATAGCTTACAAGCATCATACCCAAGCGATACAACATTCCATGCTCGTAGTCCTGATCACCCAAGAACTGGAGCTGATTGATTATCTCTGGTATTCCAGTAGTACATTGTAGATATATAACAAAAGCTCCACCTATTATCACACAGGTACATACAAATGCGATTAATGGTTTAAACCCTATATGTCCGTGATACATCTCCACAATTATAAGAATACCAATTACTACCGCATATAAAATCATTGTTGGATAGGCAAGAATCCCCACACAACAAGCAACAGCTGTCAAAACTATAAATATATTTTTTTCTGTCTCATGGTATCTTATTAAGAAGCAAATCATAAGCATTATTGCCATCTCACAGTAAGACTTATATGAAAAGTTTCTCCATGCGACCACAAACATAAAATAAAACAATGCAGAATAAAATGCTCCAGCATTGTAGCTAGTATTTTTTAATGTGTAATAAAGATAAAGTGCAATTAGTCCTCTAGTTATGACATACAATATCCTCATATAGAGAACCAATCCTACATTTATGCCGTTAGCAATAAACAAAGGAGACAGCACCTTGTAGTAAAGTGCTAATGCAGGCCACGCTAATACTCCTCCGGTCTGAAGTGACTCCCAACTATCTACAAACATATGCTGTCCCTGATATATTCCTTTATAAATAGTTAGCAGACCATTTTCATCCACGTAAAATCCAGCATTCAGTGTGCAGAATGCCCATACCACTATAATTATTGTTAGAAAAAATCTTATGATAGGTCTCTTATCAGAAATAAACTCCATCAAAATGTTTCTCCATTCTCTAGTATTTTACTTCACCTTCGTGCTTCATAAGTGTTGCACTGACAACACCATCCACTGCTGAAATGGCATCTACCATATTGCTTCCATTATTTGTCTTTACTTCAACAATAAGTGTAGTTGCCTGTTTTGTAGTGCTCTTTGAATCAACCTTCATTGCTTTTGAATTTGACTTTACTATCTGAAGTGCTTTATCTTCTGCATCTTTACCCTCTACCTTTAAAATCAGTAACTCAGGTGCAGAAATAGAAGGAATCATATTTAATATTACAAGTCCAATCGTTACTGCTACAGAAAGTATCACCGCTAGCGCAAACAGTCCTGCACCACATACGATACCTACGCCAATTGACCAAAATAGAAACAGCAAATCCATTGGTTCTTTAATGGCAGTTCTGAATCTTACGATTGATAAGGCACCAACCATACCAAGTGAAATAACAAGGTTTGACTGCATTGCCAAAATAATACCAGCTGTTATTACTGAAATAATTGCCATGGAGCTGGCGTAATTTTTGTTGTAAAAAGTGTTTCTCGTAATGAATCTGTAAATGAGAAAGATGTATAAGGCTATTAAAAATGTTTCAAATAAAACTACTGATACATACTTTGCAGACATATCTGCTGCTGCAAAACTTTCTAAAACGGATTTTTTAATTAAGTCTGAAAAGCTCATGATAATTCCTCTCTAACTAACGCATATTTTGAAATCGATTGTCGTTGTAGGTTATTTATGTCTACTAGCTCTAATATATAGCTTGGTAGAAATTCGTCATATTTAACTTCTAATATGTGCCAACCTACTGGTAACACAGGAGTTGCAAACTCTTCATCATTCAAAAATCTTTCTATATCTGTACTGCCCCTCAAATTCATATCAAAAGTAATTCGTACATTACCCGCTGGTTCCACAAATGCATATCTATCATATTCAACAATGCATTTTGGTTTCATACCAGACTTGAGTGAAGCAACAAACAATTCGGTTGTTAGCCGTCCTTTTGCCACATCTGCATCAAGCTGCATGTAGCTTTTTACCTGTTCCAAGGTTACCTGCTCAGCTTCTTTTTTTGTCATGCCCCTGAGCTTATACTTTTTTTCTAGATTAATATAATCCAAGTTTCCTTTATAAAACCGAACACGATATTTAAATCGATTATCAGTTCCTGCCCGATTTTCGTTTAAACAGCTATCAAATAGGTCATCAAAATATAGGCTTCTTATTGTGTAAAACTCATTAGTATGAAACTCATCAGTTTCCATAAAGGGTGTGAGTCTATACTTTAACTTTTCCAAAGTGATATCGGACACCAGAAACTTTAATTCATGTCGATATTCCACTAATCTTTCCTTTCATTAAATTCATTGTTAAAAAAAATCTTATTGCTATAATAATACATAAGTATTTTGAAAGGCAAATTTTTTAACAATGTCAAAGAAAAAAACAATATCTATTTTTATTATATTTATCTCAATTTTAGCCGCTTTCATTATCACTCGCTTCCATAAGGATAATGTTAGTGTTACATCATGGAATGATTTATATCTTTCGGATGATGAATACACCTCGTTTGTTTCGTCTTCTAACATTAGTGACTCCCCTCTTACAACAGATATTCAATTCAATGGCGAATCACTGATTTACGACTCTGATTCCAACACATTTTATTACTCACTTATTGAAGGGTCTGACAGTAGCTTTAATCCAACTGTTATTGTAACTCCTCCTAATATGACTGCGGAGGAAAGTACATTGGACAACATTCCTGTAATACGTGCATTTGCCCACGGCTCTGCAATATCAAATGAGCTGATAGCCACTAATTCTTCTATTGAACTAATCCTAACTGACGGAACAAATATCAGCATTTCAAACCTAGTGTGCACCACTCTTCCAGTTATGAACATTACAATTGAGGATTCAGTTGTAGAAGAGTTGGGACTTGATGATACATTTGATATTCTTTCATATACACCAAGTTCCATATATGTTTACGATAATCGTTCCGACTTTGATGGCACATCTCGCGCCATTACATCAGATGCAAAAATTCGTCGTCACGGTCAATCTACCGCGGGCTATCCTCTAAAGGGATATAGATTTAGCTTATTAACAGATAAGGATGATTTTGAAAGTGAGCGCGTTAAGGAGAACATCTTAGGACTACGTGAGGATGATGATTGGATTCTATCTGCATCTTACCGCGATTATGAAAAGGTCAGAAATGTCTTCTCAATGAACCTTTGGCATGATTCTTTTACAAAGGACAATGAATGGGAAGTCAACAATTCTACAGAATACAAATACATCGAGCTTTTCTTTAATGGTCACTATCATGGTCTCTATGCAATTTGTTACAGAATTGACCAAAAAGAGTTGAAAACATCTGATGGCGAAAGCACCTTTAAGAAAAAGGACTGGACCATGAGTGAGTTCGATACGGAGCTTACCTATCAAGAATATGCCGACGGCTCTGGAGGTGTTTATGTTTTGCCAGGATACTCCGTAAAGTATGGTGATACTAGCGATTTCGATACCTTACTTTCTCTATATATAAATATGAATTACTCCGACAATCCTGAGGTTGTGCGTATGACCTCAGACGTTGGTAATTCCGTTGATTTATGGCTGTTTTATAAATTAACTCAAGCCGTTGACAATGTATATGGCGGCAATGTAAAAAATATGTACGTAACCATAAAGAACTCTGATTCTGGAATTGAGGGACACAAATTGCTATTCACTCCTTGGGATATGGATCAGACCTGGAGATACACCTCAGAAGCTACTACTGGCCAATATAGCAAGCCTGATTATGATGTTCCTATTTATTGGGGTACGACATATAGGTTACTTGCCCTTGAGGACGATGCTATAGTCAACGAGATAAAAACTCGCTATGCCGAATTAAGGGCAAACGAGTGGTCAGAAGAGACTCTTCTTGCAATGCTTGATTCTTACGAGGCTGACATATATGACTCTGGCGCTTTTGCAAGAACTCAAGCAAAATACATTGCAGGAAGCTACAACGATTCATCAGTTAAGCTTTCAGAATTCAAAGAATATGTCCTAGCAAGACTTGCTTGCATGGACGCTTATGTTAACGCTTTATAGGAAAATTTATTATTTATGAAAAAAAGTATTACTGCCCTTATAACAATTGGATTTGGTGTATCTATTCTCTTACTGATTCTTTTTGTAGACGATAGATTGAATCCAACTTACGGACTCAATGAAATAGTAGTTGACGATACTGAGCTGTCCACTATTATTTCAAGCAGAGAATTATCAGATACAGCTCTTCGAACTGATTTGATAATTGACGATCAAGAAGTTATCTACGATGAAGTTGATAATACATTTTACTATTCCCAAGTAGAAGAATCATCTGACTCATCGTCATATATTTCTACTGCTACAAGTCTTTCAGTTAAGGATATTTTTTCGAATTATTTGCAAATAGCCCTTACAGAGGAAAATGAGCTCGTATTATACAATAAAGATTTTTATAGTATTTCCAGTCTTGTTGCCACACCACTTCCTATTATGAATATAACAGTTTCTGCAGAAACCGTTGATGAATTAGGTCTGGATGAGACTTATTCCATAGAAGAGTATACTTCTGCAGATATTTATTTATATGATAATCGCGCTGAATGTGATGAGCGTTCAAGAGTTACTAGCAGCGCTTCTAAAATCCACATGAGAGGCGGCACAACAATAGGTTTTCCACAAAAAAGCTATCGAATCACCTTACTTGATGATAGCGATGATTTTGATAAGACGTCAAAATCTAGTCTACTAGGTATGAGAAAAGATGATGATTGGATTCTCTATTCTGCCTACTCCGATTACTAAAAAATCCGAACCGTATTCAGCATGAATCTATGGGCCGATATGGCCGCCGGGGATAATGAATGGAATGCTTCTGTTTCCAACCAATACAAATACGTTGAGTTATTTTTTAATGGTCGATATCATGGACTATATGCCCTTAGTTATCCTATAGATAACAAATCATTTGATATTTCAGATGGAGAAAGCTTGTTTAAAAAGAAAGACTGGAGCGGTTCAGAATTCTCTATTGATTTGGAATATCAGGAATACGATGATGGCTCTGGTGGCGTATACTTTTTGCCTGGATATGCTATTCAAGAGGGGACATCCGATGACTATGCAACCTTACATGATTTGTACTATAACCTAGCCTACTCTGGGGATTCTTCACTAATCAGGCAGTCCTCTGATATAGATAATTCAATTGATTTGTGGCTGTTTTATAAAATAACTCAAGCTGTTGATAATGTTTACAGCACCAAGGTAAAAAACTTATATACAGCTACTAAATTATCTTCAACTGGGTATGATGGATATAAGCTTTTATTCTCCCCTTGGGATATGGATCAAACTTGGGGAAATCGTTATGTAGAGGGCCAAGGTTCACATGGTATCTACTCATACTACAATGCTACAGACTATGATTTACCAATGGAATGGGGAAGTGTCTATTTCTTAATGGAATGTGGTGATTCTGATATTGTTTCAGCTGTAAAGGAGCGCTACAACGAGCTCCGTCAGGGAATTCTATCTGATGATAATCTTACCGAGCTTATCGCTGATTATGAAGCAGATATATATGATTCTGGCGCATTTGAGCGCACTATGAATAGATGGCCTGATGGAAATTACTATGACCCATCCATAAAATTGGATGATTTTGAGACCTATGTAATAGAACGTATGCAATATATGGATGAATATATATCTTCTCTATAAACAATAAAGGGAAAGCTGAAATCAGCTTTCCCTTTTCTAATAATCACTATCGTGTATTATTTAATTCCAAGATTTGGTGCATAGTTTGCTGTCTGTACAGGTACTGCACCAGCCTTTGGCTGTGTCTCACCTACTACGAAATCATATACGCTGTAGATTGTAACACCCCTACGATAAGCCTCTGCCCATGTAGCAACACCACGAACTGTTAAGCAATTTGGATATGTTGCATAGTATAAGTAATAAGCAATAATATCATCACCATACTCTTGATGCAAATCTACATTTCTTGTTGCAAATACATCGATGTTAAACTCTGCGTTTGGCTGACGCTCTTCCCAAATACCATATGTAAGAAAATGTGCTAGCAGCGTAGCATCACAATCCTCTGTATAGTAATCAAATCCATAATAGTCCATTACATCTCTGTAAACTGTTGCATAATACTTTGCATCGAAGATTGTAGCAATAGCTTGCTGCTCTTCCTCTGTTAAGTCTCTCTTGTACTGGTCCGCTCTACTAGCAGCAAATGCTGTGCCAGTAAAAGTAGAAACAGCAATCACTGCAGCCAATGCAAGAGATAATACTTTAGTTAATTTCTTCATAGCTTTCACCTTTCCTTTTCCCCATATTTTATAAAAATAAGTTTATGGACATATTTCTAGTTTGAGTCTAAAACATAATAATGTCTAAATCAAGGTTTTTCCTTGAAAATTAAGTGAATTTTATACTATTCCGGCACCAAGTATTGCTTGCATTCTAATAGTTCCAACAACCTTTCCATCCTTCATAACTGGCAAGCTGGAAATGTTCTTGTCTCGCATAATCGAAAGAGCTTCATATGCTAGTTTTCCACTCTCAATAGTCTTTGGATTTGGTGTCATCGCCTCTTTTGCTGACATCTCATAAACCTTTGCCTCATTCTTGAGCATACGGCGGAGATCACCTTCTGTAATAACACCTTTCAAATCACCCTTATCATCTACTAATGACACAAGACCAAGTCCTTTATCACTAAGCTCGATAATCGCCTCTTTAAGGGATACATCAACTGAAATAACTGCATTCTTGTCTTCTGCATCCATCAAGTCATTTACACGGTAAATAAGCTTCTTGCCAAGAGCACCAGCTGGATGGAATTTTCCAAAATCAGCATCCTTAAACCCATACACTCCACTAGCAACAACCGCAAGTGCATCACCATAGCATAAAGCCACAGTTGTACTAGATGTAGGTGCCAATCCTAGATAGCATGCCTCTTCAAACTTTGGTAAAACCTGTAGTATATCTGAAGCCTCTGCTAGAGTAGAATTTGGATTTCCTGTAATACCAATTAGCTTTGCGCCAATCAACTTTATTGTTGGGAGAATCTTTACAATTTCATCACTCTCACCACTAAATGATATCGCAATTACGATATCATCCTTGGCCACCATTCCAAGATCTCCGTGCATTGCCTCAGCAGGATGCAAGAAAAATGATGGTGTACCAAGACTTGAGAATGTTGCCGCAAGCTTTTCTCCAATGTGTCCCGGCTTACCCATTCCAGTGATGATAACCTTTCCTGGGCAGCTGATTACAGCTCGAAGAATCTCTTCGAATTCTCCATCCAATGCATCTCTAGTTTTCTCTAGAGCAGCTATTTCTATATCAAATACTCTTTTTGCTTCTGCAATTATATCCATTTATTTACCTGCCTTATATTCCTGGTAAAGATTTTCAATGTATTCTTCGTTGTAGTACTCTGACTCACTGCGAGCAACCCTTGAAAGGATCACATCGATATCACGCATAGTAAGGTCACCCTTGTTCATAAGGAACTCTGGATATGTACGATGTAAATCATAATATGCGCTCATGGCGTATGGAAGCTTGAAGCCCCAGCCGTACTTCTTATGAAGTGGCTCAATATACTCAGAGATTGCATCATAAATTGCAGGAATATCATATCCCTGATCGAACTTGTAGTTCATGTACTCTGCAATCTGCTCAATCTTTAGGTTTCCTGGATCTCTGCCCATTCCAATGAGAGAGCCATCAATAACGTATTTGCGCTCTGGATATCTCTTTTCAATAGCACGCTGAGCCATTGCAAAAGCAAGTCCAAGATTCTCGTGAAGATGAATTCCAATCTGAATATCTTTATCGAGGTGCTCATTTACTAGTATGAAACGCTTCTCAAAATCCTCAAGACGCATATTTCCAAATGTATCAACCATAGAGAATACAGTTGGATGAACCTCGTTTACTCTCTTGATTACATTGATATATTCTTCATCTGTATATACGGTACAGTTTACTGGGTTCATTGAAACCTGATAGCCTTTTCTAAGAAGCTCTGCTGCAGTCTCACATGCCCAATCAAGTAAATGTCTCTTAAAAATTACTCTTACGTATTTGATAGTTCCATCGCAATCCTCGATATGATCAAGAAGGTTCTGCTTCTCAATCATTACAGAAATTGTAGACTGTCCTAAATCCTTTGGGAGAATTCTCTTTACATCTTCCATTGAGTAGAATCTAGTATAGTCTGTTGAAAGTGGGCTATCCCACATGAAACCTACCTCAATAATGTCTACCTTCGCCTCAACTAATTTTTCAATTGTACCTGTGATTGTCTTTTCCCCATAATTGCCACCTGTAATATGGCCTCCATCACGAAGTGTACAATCTAATAATCGGAATTGGTTGTTCATTTTAATTACCTTTCTTTAATTGGTTCATATAAATTGCATTTGCGATCTCAAAATCCTCGGCATAATCAATATCTACTGCCTCGATTTCCTCTACCTCGCACATATAAGGATTCTCAGAAGTACGAGAATGATTTCTCATAAAGGATTCTTTATTGAATACAAATGTAGATGTTGTCTCGATATAGAATGGCTCCATATCCTGAGTTCTTGGAGGGTTGTATAAATCGAAATTTAATGGCTTGCCACCCTTCCAGAAGAATGTCTGCATCTTCTTTGCTGTGAATGCTGATTCATATTCTCCGCTCTTTACATGGTCTACGCAATCCTTGATATGCTCAACTGTAACAAGCGGTGTTGTAACATGCTCTAAGAGATATACGTCTGCATCAATTGTCTTTACGAATTCCTCATAAATTAGACGTCCCTTTGTAGTCTTTTCATCAAGGAATTTTGGTCTCTGAAGGAACTGTACCCCCTCTGGAAGATAAGGAATGATTGCCTCATCTGAGCAATATACATAGATTTCATCTACTGTATTATCTTCCTTGAGCTGTACAAGCTTCTTGAGAACAACATTAATAAGTGGAGTTCCATCTCCAAATTCCTTGATGTTCTTTCCTGGAAGTCTTTCGTTATTTAACTTAATAGGTACAAATGCTACTGTTTTCATGATTTAATCACCTCATTTATAAAGTCACAAATATTATTCATTGCATTTGGTTCAAACATACCGTCTGGCTCAACATAACCTGCCTTGTCAGTTTTGATTAACTCAATTACTTCTTCTGCAGTGTCCACTAGCGGTACGTTTTTTTCTTTTATAAAATACTCCATATTGACTGCCGTGTCACCAAAATTCAAAAGAATTGTTTTGCATCCAAATCCAATTCCCTCCCATACGGAAGCGGTTCTGGCACTGACTACTACTGAACTCTGAGCTAAATATTTAAAGATATGCTCACCATTTCCTGCTATTATCTCTAGCTTGTCTGTGTTCGTCCATGGATATTTCTCTTTATAAGTTGCAAATTCAAATGGGTGAAGCTTGTAGATTACTCTATATTCATCTCCAATCTCCTCTGCCACCTTTGCAGCCACCTTACTAATCTGTTCTCCCTCAAATAATGTAGATATAAAACAAATTGTCTTTTCTTCTTTTGGATTCTGACTCTGATATTGCTCACGTTGTCTTTCAAAGAATGGAAATCCAACTGTAAGCATCTTTACATTATCTGGCAAATGAACTATTGGTAGCTGTGTCTTACTATAAATAAGCTCATAATCTGGAAGCTCTGGCAAGTGATCCTCTGGATTGTACTGCATAGGAGTATGAGTAGGAAATGCAAATCCATGGCTGTACTCAGCAGTAGGAATTCCCCTTTCGTGTCCGAGAATACTCATTGCATAGCTTTCCATAGCGTAATAACAAATCTCAATAATTAGCTTTGGCTTTGCCTTGTCCAATATCTTTCCACAATATTTTTTTGTAATATCAATATAGTACATTCGATCCACGATTTCTGGAATCATCTTTTCCTTTAAATCTGGCCCAAATTCTTCTTTTATAGCATCAAACAATGGAGAAAAAATCTCTGTAACCTGAGCTGTTCTCCTCTGTCTTGTTTTCGTATTTAGCTTTTTTGAAAGCTTTACTGCAAGGTTTGTCTTGAAGGCTACCCTGTCAGTAAAATAGACATTGTCCATACCATTAGGCTGGCAATGTCCGTGGTTTTCAGGATGCTCGAGAATTACACTCTTGTACTTTTTCGCTACTTCATCAGTGTAAATATCCTCAAAAAATCCTGTGTCTATATTCTTTGTACGACGGCCGTTTCCAACAAATAGCACATCCACATTTTTATAAGTAAATGGCTTGAGGGCATTGAGTCCCATTGTAAGCAGCTCCTTTTTTGAGAAAGGAGTTTGACTATTGCCTCCACCAGTAAAATCTGTCATAGCACGCTTTATGGCGTTGTGTATCTCGTATCGATACAATGCCCACACATGCATGCCCTCAATCACTATTTGATTACATTTATTTTCTCGTTCGAAAGCGAGAAAATTCTCAATTGTTGGTTCTTTCATCATATGTTCTCTCTGAAATAATATAGCGTGGTCGCTGCTTTGTCTCCATATAGGTCTTTCCTACATATTCTCCAATAACACCAAGCGAGATAAGCTGGATACCTCCAAGAAAACAAATCGCCACCATAAGGCTCGACCATCCTACGTTTGTATTACCAAGGCAGTGCTGAACTACCGAATATATCAAAAGTACAAAACTAATAAACGAAACAAATACACCCATTCCTGTAATCATTCTGATTGGCTTTACAGAAAGTGAGGTAATACCATCAAAGGCAAGAGAAAGCATCTTTGATAGTGGATAATGACTCTCGCCTGCAATACGCTCATTTCTAGCATAATATACGCTAGTACTCTTGAAGCCTACAAGTGGGAACATTCCTCTAAGGAAAAGATTTACTTCCTTGAAATTTGCAAATTCCTTAAGAACTTTTGATGAGACAAGTCTATAGTCAGCATGGTTGAAAACAACCTCTGCGCCCATTCCATTCAAAAGCTTGTAGAAGCTTTCTGCTGTAAATCTCTTAAAGAATGTATCAGTATCACGCTTGTTACGAACACCATACACTATTTCACAGCCGTCAGCATAAGCATCTACCATATCGTTCATTGCATTAATATCATCCTGACCGTCACAGTCAATAGAGATTGTGATATCACAGAGTTCCTTTGCCTCCATGAGCCCCGCAAGAACAGCATTCTGATGCCCTCTGTTTCGGCTCTGAGTGATACCCACAAAGTGCTCATCCTGCTTTGCCAAATCCTTTATGATTTCCCATGTATTGTCTTTAGAACCGTCATTTACAAACATTACACGTGACTTATCATCTATCTTATCAAGGTTCACTAATTCTTTTATTTTATCTAAAAACATTGGTGCTGTTATAGGAAGCACCTGCTCCTCGTTATAACATGGAATTACAATATAAAGTACTGGTTTCATTAGTTCCCCCAATTCATCATTATCTTGTCTATCTTTGTAGAATCACCCCAAACAGCCTTTGAATCATATGGTCTATCTGGGAAAGTGCCATAAGCCAAACTGATACTATAGTTGTTGTCAGTAATAAATTTCTCAACTCTATCAGCAAGCTTCATTGGCTTTCCTGTGCAACACTCTATTATACCAAGCACCTCATCCTGCATACTTGCTTTTGCAACTTGCTCACAGAATAAATCATAGTCTGTAAAATCGAATTGATTCTGTCCAGTTGTAAATGGGAAAGTCTCATCTCCTGCCTCAGCCGCAGCTGTAAGCTTTGAGAAAATGCTACATCCCTTATGAGTGTTTCCAACTATATAATAACCGCGAAGCCATTGTAGCTTCACATTATTTTCCTTACAAATTAGCATTGTTGCCTGACGAAGTGCGTTTTTAGCTATTCCGTAGAGCGACTGTGGCGCACATGGTGTCTCGGCTTTTATGCAGCCTTCCATAAATCCAATTTCATGCATTGTGCCCATGACACACATTTTTCTGATTCCAGCCTTGCACATCTTTGCAATGAAATCATAATGATGTGGCAAATCATTCATATGATTTTCTGATGAATGTCTAAATCCATCTCGCCATGCCAAATGAATTACAACATCGGGCTTCTCAAAATAGCCATATGGATCCTCTAAAGTAAATAAATCTGCATCTATTCTCTTTGCTCGGGCATCAACATCATCTGTATGAAAATCAGTGGCAACAACCTCTGCTCCTAAATCAAGCATAGTCTTTACCACGCCCTGGCCTATATATCCATTTGCACCTGTAACTAGGTATTTCATAATTAGCTCCTTTCGGGAACATTTCTAATCTGCTTTAAATAAATTATCTATCCAAGCATGAATGCTATATTTCTTACGGATTGATTCATCCTCCGCATATGGCTCATCTAACCAATCAACATCTGGAAGCACAAAAGCGCTGTAATCCCCAGTCTTTTCTGCCTCGTCTGCTTTTGCCGCCAAATCTGTCAAGACATAATCATTAGTCTCATTATAAAACTCATAGTCCTTTAAATATATGTTATTTGTGACTAGTTTTCTCTTGATTCCCAATGTCTCCATTGTACGCATTGTCAAGCCTTGCTGCTGCTCATGAGCCAAATCTAAAACTGCCTTTGAGTCTCTACAAAGGTTTCGAATTGTCTCTGGAGAGAATGGCTCAAAACTAACAATATCCATGTCCAGATTCTTAACAAGCTTTGGATCCTTTATCTTTTTGCCTCTGTAAACACTTGGGCTCAGATATATCTTTAAGCAAAGCTTTTTATCTGGATTTGCCTTTTTGAAGGCTTTGAAATATCTATATCTAAAAGGAAAGAAAGCAGAAACACTTACATAATCATATTTATACTCTGTAGGCATCTCTATTCTTTCTGCATCAAACTCATCCGAATAAAAAAGAGGTAGCAGCTCGTATTCTAAATCCGAATTAGCTGCATCAACTGAGTCAAAAGTACCTCTCCAATCAAATAAACGTCCTAACTCGCCTTTATGACGAAGATTAGCAAACGCATCCCACGAATAATAGATTGATTTGCCGGTTGATTTAAGCGCCTTTAGCTTTATCTCATGAATGGTTTTTTCGTTTAATACATTTCCTCTTATTACAAGGAAATAGTCATAACCACCTGCTGGCATTTCTGCAAGAATCTTATCTGTAAGCTTCTTGTTAAATCTATCAAAAATATTCTTGCGATGAAAAATACTCTCAATGTTTTTGAGAATCAGAAATTCCGTCTTTTCAGGCTCCTCATCGTAAAAATGAGCATTCGCTCCACGGGCTACCAAATCCTCTTTCATTTTGGATTGGTACGCGTAAAACTTTGGCATTATTATTAATATATTTTTGTTCTTTAAATCTACTTTGTAGTCGAATTCTGTATTCATAGTCTTGCTATTGTTTCTTCAGCTTCTTTTCTGATTATTTCTGGGTTGAAAACCTTGCGGAATCTATAGTACTCCACTGGGCGTCCACCATATTCTCTGAAGCTGTGATTAATCTGTTTAACAACACTTCCCTCAAAATCAAACTTTAGCCCCTTTTCATGGGCCTTTTCGATTGATTTATGAACAAGTGCATCATATGTCTGTAGTCTTGAATATTCTGGGATTGGACCACCTGCATCTAAGTACAAGCTCTCGTCATCCCAAACCAAAAAGCTAAGTGAAAGAACTTCGCCATTCTCGCCCAATGCTGCAAATACTTCGCCAGCATTATGAGCATAGACTGCTTCGTAAATACGTTTCCACTGCTCACGTGAAAATGGAACTGGCAAATCCTGTCTTGCGAATATTTTCTCATGCTCTGTATAGAATGTATCAGCATCTATAGTACCAAAGTGATGTACATTCTTCTCACCCTTGCGAATCATATTCTTGTACTTACTACTGATGCCAGCATCCACCTTTTCCATATCAGAGGTATCCTCAATTACGTATGTGCAGCGAGGAATTACACTATATCTATGCCAGAAGAAAGGCAAGAAATTCTGATATTTGTACTGGAACTGTTGCTCATAAATATCAAGCCCCATGCTCTCAATAAACTCAATAGCAGCATCGCATATTTCTTCCTCGTAGGATGCGCGCTTTGCTAGAGACTGTGGATCCTTTGGATAGCTAACTACTAATCCATTTGTCTGCGTAAGTGGTGGTTTTGTTATACGCTTTATGCCATTTTTCTCCTCCAGGTAATATGGCATTGCAGCCCAAATTCTTCCACCCTTTTCGTAAAGCCATACATCCCAGTTTTCTGGCCCGATAATCGCATCAAGCCACCAAGGCTGTGAATATATGCATACATAATTATCTTCACAAAATTTATTAAATAACTCTTTATTTGACATAATAACTCCTAGTCTCTTGAGTATATACGACGAGCAATCACTTCATAATCAAACTGAAGCTTTGCAAATGCAAAAGACTTTGCTTTTGTTTGCTCTAAAATTGCAGGATTCTCTGTTATCTGTTTAAATACATTAGCCATATCCTCTACCGTATCAACGAAGAAATAATTTTCTCCATTGCAATCGCTATATGTTGAATCCTGGTATGTTTCATGAGGATATGTCATGTTAGCACATCCACAACACATTGCAGTCTCGAATGTAGATGACTGACCGCCAGGCTGACAATATAAATCAACACCTGCCAAGAATTCTTCAATTTCTTTATTTACCTTCCAGCCCATGAAATGGACACGACTGTCTGACTCTAATAATGGTCTGATAGTTGACTCCATTTCTGATGGAATTGAACCAAAAACAAATAATGCAAGACGGGGATCAGAAACCTGCTTGAAGGCCTGCAACAATTCCGCTGTCCTTTTTCCTGCAGAAAGCTTTCCTGAATGAGCACAGATAATTGCATCCTGTGGTAAAGCAAATCGGTTGATGATTTCCTGTCTGCATGACTTCTGCTGCTCCGGTGAATAGATAATTCCACCAATTGCCATGAATTCCATCTTTTCATCTGGAATATTGTAAATATCCTTTAGCCAATCGCGCATCTGTACGCCAAGGTAAAACACCTTATCGATTTCTGGTAATGCCTTGTGCATAAAATGTCCATGGATAATCTTATAGAAAGCCTTGCTCAATGGATTCATAGCTGAATTTGTGTAATCCTCATGGCAATCCATGAACAATGAACACTCTGGATTTTTCTTGCAATACGCAGCTACATCCATCAACTCATATCCATTGGCACCGTGATAGAGAATCGCATCCGGCTTAATTTTCTCAAGATAATCCTTTACTCTTCTACATTTCTGGATTTTTTCAGTCCACAAATCACTAAAGAAAACTCTATTATATTTTAGCCTGATTATACGAGCGCCGTTTTCCATAATACGATCTTCCTCAGGCCCTTCGACTAATTTACTGCCTTCGTAATGATAAACATCAGTAATAATTGTAACCTCATGTCCGTCCTTACGGTTCATGGCAATTAACATATTTTCTTGATATAGCATGCCCTCTGTAAAATGAGAACAAATTGCTAAATGTAATATTTTCATCTTATGTCTCCGAATCGTGTGGCATTACAACTGAGCGTGGCTTAGGAGCAGACACTATTGAATAGTCTGGCACGCTCTTTGAAATAACTGTATTTCCACCAATATAACAGTTTTTGCCAATTTTAACCCCTGGAAGAATTAATACATTGTTTCCTATAATTGTGTTTTCACAGATTTCAATAGGCTTTGTGGTCAATGGTTGCTTTGTGAATGGAACGTCTAATTCTGCATATCCATGAGTGCAATCATTCACCATAGAGCCAGCGCCAAGGCTAACATTATCATGTATTATGATGTTGTCAGCGCAAAAAATATGACAGTTTTGATGAATCTGAACATCGTTTCCAATTACCAGTGATGGTGAGAACTCCTGTTGTTCTGTCTTCTCTAATGTCTCCATTCTTAAGCCTGGCAAAATATATACTCTATCTCCCAAGGTAACATTCTGGAGATTTGTAAGTCTAAGAGGTTTTGTCATAACACATCTCTTGCCTACACTCTTAAATTTTCGGAAGTATCGCATATACGATACTGCATCTCTCAAATCTCTAAGCCTATTTTTTATAAACTCGCTCATTAGACCTCCGCTATTTATAGCTTACCGCAAATCATATCTACCATTTCACCAACATTTTTTAAAGTAGATACTTCCTTCATGTTAAATCTGACACCAAATACAGTCTCGCATTCATTGATAATATTAATCTGCTCTAATGAATCCCAATCATCAATATCGTCTGCTGTAGTAGCATCTGTAATTACGATATCCTCGTCATCAAATATTTCGCAAAAAATCTCGTTAAGCTTCTTTAATACTTCTTCTCTATTCATAATGTCCTCCACTTATTCTTTATAAATATTTAAATACTGGTTATACATCACTTTATTGTCATAATGTTCTACAGCATATTTTCGTACTTCCTCTGTTGTTAGATTTCTGGCAAGCTGTGTGGCTATGGCATCGCTAAGGCCTTTTAATATAGCTGCCTTGTTCGCTTCAGAAGTATCATCTATGTTTACTTTTACAAAATTACCATATGGACTCTCGGCTGTCTCACTTGTGCCACCTAAATCTAGGCCAACAACTGGTGTCCCACAGCACAATGCCTCTATACATGTTGTCGGGAAGTTTTCCGCTGTTGAACAAATTATAAATAAATCAGCTGCGGAATACCATTCTGCCAATTCATCTTGATTTCGTGTTCTTGAAATCAATTGAACATTGTCTGCATAACGTTTGGTCTCATCGGTTCCCACTAGTACAAAGTGTGTATCCGGCATAGTAGCTGCCAAATCTAATACTGTTTGCCCACCTTTTCTCGGCTCCATAATATTTGGCGCTACAGCTAGAATAAGTCGCTTGTCCTTAGGAATATCAAATTGGTTCCTTAATTCCTCGCCTGATGTTCTTGGATAAAATACACCATTAGTATCAATCCCGTTATGCACAACCTGTATGTTAAACTTTCCTAAATATGTTTCTCTAGTTCTATCCGCCAACCATTTTGATGGAGTTGCTATAGCTTTAATATTTAGTGCAGACATACATTTTTTCTTTTCTGCAAGCATCCCTCTAGTCCTGTCGAAAAACAATGTCTTAACGTATTCGTGCACATATGGACAATTTCCGCACCCATTCTTATAATTTGTACATTCAAAAGCAAATCCACATTTTCCCGTATACATAAATTCACAATGAAATGTCCAAACTACAGGAATCTGCTCCTTTGCCAAAAACTGCAACAACTCAGATATATTAACAAAATATGCATGCAGTTCATGAATGTGAACCACGTCCGGCTTATATTCTTTAATATAATTGATAAGCCTCCTTGTTGAAAAATGTGAGTAACATCCATTTCGACCGGTTATCCTTGTCAGCAATGCATGTACATAGGTCTCCCAATCAAGCCCAAATTTGTATACTCCAGGCTTCTCCACCAATGGGCCACGGCCATAAACTATATTTGCCTCATAGCCATCTTCATTTAGGCTAGAAAATAGATTATATGCTATTTTCCCTGTGGAACTATATTCACAATTTACGTCTAATACTAATACTCTCATCATTTAAAACCTTATTTATCCAAAAGAATAGTCTTATTGGAGTATTTTTTTATGCTTTGACCTGTGAGAGTTACCTCTCCTTGTCCATTTGGAAACATCCACGTACCAAATTGCGCCAATCCCATTGGCAGACAATCCTTTGCTCCAACAAATAGTTCTTTACATTCTATTGTCTCACCATCTGTTCTGACTCTATAAACCTTTGAGTTGCGATTCTTTACTCCCTCACCAAGTTTATATGTGAATAGGTATCGCCATCCTTCTATTCTACTATCTGGCTCAACCGAAGTGGAAAACAACAATTCACTATCAGATATATTTTTTCCATAAATGGCTGGTCCATCTATTTCCATTATTTTCTTTATCTCTTTTGTTCTATAGTCTAAAAAGTATAAATAATTTTGTTCTAATGGAGTATCTGTTGCATAAATCAATCCATTATTAGCTGGTAAGGCGACACATGCTCTATATTTTTGACTACCACTAACAAGCGGTATTACTTTGTCGAAATTGTCTGTGCATTCCCAAATAGCAGACTCATCATCCTTATCTCCTGACAGGACATATAATTTGCCTTTTTGATAATCAGGAATAATTCCATGAATATGATATATACTACCCGCCTCAAAGGTATATACTATATCCCAGTTTCCATCGTTATCTCGTCTATATATGTTTACCTCTGATCCGTTAGCGTTTTGAAAATATTCTCCATAATAGATTCCGTCTGAAAAACCCTCAAGCCCCTTTAAGTAAGTAAAATTTAGTGGGTTATTCATTTCCGGCATAAATCTATGCTCAAGTAGTATGTTACCTGAGAGACAGTCTATCCTATATATCGCTCCGCTGTAGGATACCAATGCTTCCTCATCAGAAATGAAAATACCACATCGTATTTCAAGGCGAAGAACCCGGGAACAAAGGCCACTTTTTGCCAACACTCCCTTTAATCTATTAACAGGTAGTTCTCCTAATCGCCTCTCTTTACCGTATAACCCATCTGACACATAAAGAGTGTTACCTTTGCTAAACAAGCTCTTTTTGCCAGAAAAACATATTAACTTATGTCCCGATATTATCTTTAGCTCATTAGTCATACTATTTCTCGATTGACTTTAATATTTCATCTGGAGATATTACCTTATCAAAGCCCTCTGTACTTTCCTTCTTAAACACAATTCTAATTGTCATAAGAACTAGTTTTATATCTAACAGAAAACTGTAATTTTCAATATACATCAAATCAAGTTTTATCTTGTCATAAGCTGATGTATTATACTTTCCATATATCTGAGCGTAACCTGTAAGTCCACCTTTAACCTTTGTTCTATATTCAAACTCTGGAATAGCTGCGCAGTATTTTTCTACATGCTCAGTTCTCTCTGGACGTGGACCAACTATAGACATGTCACCTTTTATGATGTTAAACAGCTGTGGGAGTTCATCAATTCTAGTAGCTCTAATAAAATGTCCTACCTTTGTGATTCTGTCATCATCGTCCGTAGCAGGACGCTGTTCTGCATCCTCAACCATACTTCTGAATTTGAGAATATCAAATACTTTTCCGTCACGAGTAACACGGGCTTGCTTATAAAAAACAGCACCATGGTCCTCAAGCTTTATTGCTATAGCCACAATTAGCATCAAAGGAGAAAGCACTACTGCAGCAACCACACAAAGCACTATGTCAAAAAATCTCTTTACAAACCTCTGCTCTAGCGAAAGGCCTGTTGTATTAATCATAACAAGAGGTGTGTCGAACTGGTGAATACCTTCTCCTCCTGAAATGATAACATCCGAAATCTTTGGTGTAATGTAAGTGACAATATTGTGCATATAACAATACTTCAACAAATCATTTCGTTGCTCAGCACTTACATCAGAAATAACCATACCATCATAATTTGAAAGAAGGTCTATTATTTTATCCATTCCCTCATCTATGCTTACTATCTTTTTAATGTTGTAGCTATCAGCTCGAGTGTCCATTTTTAGCTTTAGGCCAACAGACTCTTTGTTGCCATACACCATGAGTAACTTTCTGGCCTTCGAGTATTTCTCATACAGTGCAAAGAATATATATACACATATTCCCGAAATAACAAAATCACCTAGTGTAAGTAATAATAACGGTTTAATGGAAATCATCGTATTTGCCATTAGGCATAGCTGCAAATACGTAACCGCATTTACTATAACAATAGCAATCCACTGGGAAAATAACACATCAGCGATTTTGAGAATTCCGTATTTGAAGCCCTCGCATAAATGTATTATTACAAGCATTAAAATGAAATATATGCCCATCAAAACGTATTTTCCACGTCCTAAGAATGGGAAAAAATACTGTTTATCAAAAATCATATATTTCCACACAAAGTAATATGCAATTGCCATTATCACAAGTTCAATGACACTTTCAATTTTCCTAATAGTATTTTTATTTTTCACTATTATTCTCCTGTGAATATTTTTCACGAACTATAAATTGAGGTGAATTATTGCCATTAATAAATATTCGGCCAACATACTCTCCTAGCATTCCAAGCATCATCATCTGCAATCCGCCGATTACTAGTATTCCAGCCATGGTGGATGTCCAACCTTCAACATCACCATATAAGAGTGTGTTGATAATAATTATTACTGCTAGTATTATACCAACAACACAAGCAAACATACCTATAACAGATGTAATTCTAAGTGGCTTAATGGAGAATGAGATAAACCCATCTAACCAAAGCCCCACTAATTTTTTTAATGTATATGTACTAGTTCCTACTTCTCTTGCCTTATGCTCAACATAGACATTGGCAATATTATCAGTAGAGCGAAGAATGAGTCCCCAAATATATGGGTAAGCTCCCTTATATTTAATCATTTGATCTCTAACAAACGAGTTAATTACAAAATAACTATTTAGAGAAATATCCTTTGGCTTTCCAATCAATGTAGTAGCCATTAAGTCGTTAAAATTATGACCAAAAGTCTTGAACAAAGTGTCCTTCTTCTCATGATACTTTGCGAAAACTACATCATATCCTTTTTCTATTTCATCTAATAATTTGTGGGCCTCCGACGGTGGATTCTGTCCATCATCATCAAGCACAACTATGTAATCACCAGTCGCATGAGTACAACCACACATTGTTGCACCATCTTGGCCAAAATTCTTTGATAAATTAATAGCTATCACTTCGTCATTTTCTGAAGCAAGTTTTTTCAATACTTCATATGTACCATCTCGGCTACCATCATTGACCAACACTATTTCTTTATCATATTTATCATTCGGAAATTCCTTGCAAATATCAGCAACTACATCTGATATTGTTTCCTTTGAGTAGTAACAAGGAATAACAAAGGAAATCTTTTTGTCCATAATTCTCCTAAAGTATTCTTTTTACAACTTCTGCTATATAATCCATATCCTCTTCAGAATAATTCTGAGTCACTGGAATTGGAACTAAATGCTTTGAAAGATGTTTTTCAAAATCATTTGTCTCATTTGATTCAACAATCCATCTCCACCATCTCGGAATAAAAATCTTGTTTTCAACTAGAGCCTCTCTGACCCCCTCTTTCTCTACCAAGAGTGGGTATACCATTGGCGCACCATTCTCGAGAGATGGATTGAGTTCATTGTATTTACCAAGATGTTCATGAAGACGATTAAAGTTTGTGCCCCTTCTGTCATTAACGGATTCTAAATTAATACCTGACATTAATGTCTCAGTAAGCTTTGACATCAGGCACAAGCCCTCTGAATTAATATGCTCTTCATTGTCCTTTGACAATTCATATGCAGCATTAGACCCATCCTCGATAGCCTTAAAAAGAAATCCTGCTGTATCGTTACTCTTTCCAGTTGGGATTTCAAGCTTTTCCAACTTGTCTGCTACTAAAAATGCACCATCAGGCACTCCAAAAAATTTTCTACAACTATATGCGCTATATGTTCCTCTAAGAGGCTTTGTAAAAAATCCCTGGGTGTTATCAAACAGTACATGACTGTGCTCTGCAATAATATCCATTTGCTGAGTATGGGTCATGATACCAAAATAATTCGTATATACGAATAATGCTCTATCATCAAATCCTTGGGCAGGTGTAATTGGCATAAATGTGCTATCTATATTGTAATATAGTACCTCAACTCCAACATCTTTCAGACCAGCTTCTACTGTCTTACATGTGTAAAAAGGGATATAAACCTTTTTAAATCCACCTGCCAATGCGGCATAAGCAATCGCACTACGTCCACTATTTAATGCCACGTAATCAAATCCTGGAAAATAATTTGTATTTAGTTTATTAATTTCTAATGGCAAGCAGCCGCCGTACTCTCTCATTTACACCTCGTCAACTGGACTATTTATCAAATCGCCCTACAAAGTCCATAGTGCTGCATTCTTTCATTGGGAATTCAACTGATTCTCCAGTTGCAGCTGATTTATAAATTGCTAGAACCATCTCAAGGGCACGACGTCCAGCCTCACCATTGACATATGGCTCTCTATCATTTTCAATTGCATCAATTACATCTTTATAAAGCTTTGTATGGCCAAAACCGTATACATTTGGAGGAAGCTCTGAACATTCCTTCTTTACCTGCTCTGGTTCATCAATATAATCTGAGAAGTTCCACTCCTCAAGAAGGTTTACTGCATCTCCACCAGCCTTTACTGTACCCTTGTCACCAAAGATATAAAGTGTCTCCTCAAGGTTCTGTGGGAATACATTTGTTGTACCTTCGATTATACCGTAGCTACCATTTGCAAACTGTACAAGAGCAATTCCAAGATCCTCAGCCTGAATATAATCATGCTTTAATCTATCTGTCATACCTACAACACGAACAACTTCATCACCCATCATCCAACGAAGAAGGTCAATATCATGGATACACTGATTCATGAGTGCTCCACCATCTTGCTCCCATGTACCTCTCCATGCAGCTCTATCATAATACTCATGGTCACGAGCCCATCTAATATGAGCTGTGCCATAAAGAAGACGACCAAAACGGCCCTTCTCAAGAGCTTCTCTAATCATCTGGATTGACTTATTAAATCTGTTCTGGTGGCAAGCACAAACCTTTACGCCCTTCTTATGTCCCGCTTCAATAATTGCATCTGCATCTGCAAGAGAAAGTGCAATTGGCTTTTCGATGATTACATTACATCCTGCTTCAATACAATCAAGTGCAATCTGAGCATGCTTTCCTGATTCTGTCGCAATAGCTACAAGCTCTGGCTTTTCATTTGCCAACATCTCCTTGTAGTCTGTATATTGCTTTACATAATTTGCATCTAAGTCAAATTTCTTTATCTTGTCTAGAGTGTTCTTTAAATCTAAATCACAAAGAGCGACCAAATCAAGACCTGTCTTCTGTGATGCCACAACGTGATTTGGCGAAATACGTCCGCATCCAATAATTGCATATTTCATAGTTATTTCCTCCTAAGATTCACTACTATCTTTTAGCAAGCAATATGATACCAAATATGTATAATATGCTGTCATGTATTTATAAAACATATCAATTCCCAAATCCATAAATATAAAAGAAATCATAAATGAAAGTACAATCAACTTTGACATCTTTTTCTTTGTAAACAATGATTTGATAAATATATAAACAGGGAACCAATAATATAAAACAAAACCAAAAATTCCAAAAGAAAACAGTAGTTCCAAATAATTCATATGTGTATGAATATGTCTATACGCAATTACTGTTCCTTCGTTAGGTCTATACTCTTCTAGCTGAGAATATGGCATCTCCTTAAAAGCATAGAAACCGTGACCAAGTATTGGATGCTCTCCAAAGTGTTTTTTGAATTCCGCTATAACCGCCATTCTCTGCCCAGTACTTGTATGTAAATCGTACTCTGTAGAGCCTATACCAGAGAATAATTCAACAATACGATCTCCGATGATTCCATATAGTGGTGGAATAAGCATTATCGCCATAAATCCAACGATTGCAAGTACAGCAAGTATAATCAAATTTCTTACTAGTACCTTTCTACTAGTTGAAGCTCCAAGGAGCATAATAGCTAATACAATTACTATTGGAAGTACAGAAGATTTAGCACCAGTAGCTACTATCTGAAATACTGCTAATAAAACAAATAGTAAGTATTTTTTGAACTGCCTATTTATAACAACCTGATACATCAATGGTATCATCATTATAAGCAGTAAATTGCCCGTATCAATACATGTTCCAGCTGGTGTCGCACCAACCCTTGATGACATACCAAGTAACCACTCGCCCCACACTGGATCAAATATCAAGCTTGTTACTATTGTTGACACAATAACAACACAACCTGCTATCGAAAGAATATCCAATATATCATCTTTGTTATTAAATAATATAATCATGATAAATAAGGCAGGCGCAATTGTAAGCAGGTGAAACTGTCTGCTATACATATCAGACGGTGTTCCCAACTTGTAATGCCCGTATATAAATACCATGACTGAAAATATTACTAACCAAAGAGTAGCAATATTTAATACCGCCTTTTTTGTAGTAACCTTATCTTTAAAAAATAAGAATACACAGAACAAAAATGCGAGACCATTTACCAATACGTTAATTACAACATAGACGTTTCCTAAAGCTAAACCCAAGTCACATCTTGCATATATCAGCGCCGTAACTAATATTGTTGAAATCCATTTTTTGTTTTTATATAAATAGTCCATTTTTATCTCCATTTAGAAGGCAAATATATTTGGCGCTGATTTGTACCAAACTATTCTTGCGCCTAATTCTTGTAAATATGCAGCTAATTCTCCAGCTGTATACTGAGCACTAGTCAGCATATCATCCGGCATATCAAAAATTGCTATCTCCGGACTTACTAGTTCATAAAAACCTGTGTCGGTAGGCATGCTATTATTTCCATGGTGGCCACATTGTAAAATATCAGCCTTTAATTCATTACCATATGTATCCACGAAATAATTTGCCATATATTCGCTGTGGCAGTCACTGCACATCAGAATACTTCTATCCTCAGTTTCCATTTTAAAAACTAGTGAGCAATTATTCGGAATGTCTTCTGCACAATCAACAACCACATCATCAAATGTGTTTAGGAAAGTAATTTTTAAATCATCACTGAACTCAACAACTTCATCTCGGTCAACATAATGAATATTTGTTGCATCAGCTGTTAGTTCCATGAATTTATCAAAGGATTCTACATCATCCCATTCTTGTGCACGAGCATAAAATGTGTCTGCATCTAAAGGACTAGCATAAATCTCCTTTACTTTAATGCCTTGCAAATCCTCGTATATAGCATTGAATGCATCTACATGATCCATGTGGTAATGAGTAATTATCCATACATCTACTTCACCACCATACATGTCAATAGCAGCTCGAAGTGCGTCCTCATTACTCTCATGTCCGCCATCTATAACAATTAATGTACCGTCGTTTTGATTGTACATTGTGTAACATAAGCCCTGCAAACCTGATTGGTCATCAAATTCCGTGAGTATCCAATCTGGATCATTTGGTGTAAGTACTGCGTAGTAAGGTGTCCTACCATATAGCTTAAATCCATAATTTAAGTATGTATTTAATGTGCTATCTACGGCTGAGACTACTACAAATTCAACGTCATTTTCTTTGCAATAATCTAAAACTATTTGTGGCTCTGGTATTTCATTAGTCAATTCATAAGCTTCATCTGGAATAGTTCTTGCATATGGCATAGAAAATCTAGAATCCATCTGCCTTAAATATACTGCAATTGCTTGCGGTGCCATAATTCTGATGGTATCACCATCATAATCTGCAAATATATCGCAAATAGTCACCACATCCTGTGGAACTTTATTTCTATTTTCTGCCTTTGTAAACCATTCCTCTGAATAGATTGAATGTCCTAAAAGCGCAATCATCAGAATAACTAATGCTAAAGCACCTAGTTTTTTTATTCCATCCAGTTTTTTTAGTATCAATACTATCCCGTATGAAATTATTATCATTACTGGTATTAAACTAAAAAAGCGTGTGTAATACTGATGAAAAGTACTATTTTCCATTATTAAATTACACACAAATAGTGTGATAGGATTATAAATAAAAGCAAATATCAGTACCGTATACCAAAGGAACGTATATCGCTTTATTTTTTCTTTTTCAAATAATAGTATTCCAAGTAATCCTATACCAAACAATATAGGGAACCTAAAATTCCCCCAATAATCCTTGGTGATACTAGTCAATAATTCTATCCAAACCATTTATACCACCAATTTATATCCCTTCCGCGTCGGAAAAATACGTTTCCCGCTGTCTGCATATCATAAAACAGTAGACTCATTAGCGTATACAAGATAAGAAGAAATACTACGCCAATTAAAGATGCACATAATCGTTTCCATCCGAAAACTTTCTTTTTGCACACACACATACTAATCCAAGTAGCTAAAGCTGTAGCTGTAACAAGTAGTGCTGACATTGTTGTCAAGGAACAAATTCCTAAAGAAAGAAATGCTAAAGGCTCTGTTTTTCTATTTTCTTCGCTTGAATACACTTCAAACAAATACACAATTAGAAAAGGAATCGCTATAACTGATAAGACTGCTTTTCCTTGCCATATTGTTCCTAATAATCTAAATACCGGCGAATAATGAGAATAAAATCCAAATATATTCAGCGTTGCTAATATAATTAAAAAAATAATTTGATTCTCATAATCTTTGAATAATCTCTTTGCGATATAGTAGTACACTCCATATGCAACAACTATTAAAACTACTGGAAGAATTGTATGGCAAACTGTAGTAACCTCAAATCCTGAAATTTTAGATAAGTATGCTATATAAGTTGGCCATGCTGTTATTGCTCTTTTTACAGCTGTAAATGGCATATTTCCGTTAATATAATTTACGTATGCAATCGTGTCGCTACTAATTGTATCCTGACTATTTACAACATAATCGTAATCATCATAAGACCACTCATTAATCTCATATCCATACGCATAATACAACTGTACAATTAACAGGGCTATAAACATAGTCGCATAAACTATTACTAACTTATTTTCTTTAAAGTATCCTCTGTAATCCCTTAGCTTTAATCTGATAATTTCTGGATAGTTCTTAATACTTTTAAAGTCCTTTTTTGCCCATATCAAAACTAAAATTATTGTTAGAATTGAATATGCTACACACAGTGCAGTGAAGCCTCCTGTGAAGGGTTCATTAAAAGTATTCCAATATTGATGCCAAACTAAAACAGAGCAAATTACATAAAAAATTCCAAGAGAAGCAAACCAACCTAAAATGTAGGTTGCTACACTATCTTCGCCTTTTCCATCATTTTGCTTATATGTAATTAGTCTGCCCACTGCTACGGGTACAATCGTAAAATGTAGCAGAAAGGCGATGGCTCTAATTATTGTCATTAAGTCTCTTCTCCAATAAACATCTTGCGAATTCGAAATCGATAGGATAATCAATATCAATAGAATCCTCTCGCTTCATAATATACGCAACTGTGTTATCACAGTAATATGTTCTATTATTCTTTAAGAGCTGATAATCAAGTATATAAATAGCTCCGTTAGGAACAATATATGTTTCATTATTTTGGCGATTGGTCATGGTTATCCCCTGACCAAATCCAGCATTATGAACTCTTCCATTCTCATCCAGCTTGTGATACCAGCTTGCTGGAACCTCAGCCTCAGCAAATGAAATAAGAGTAGTGGCACGGTCATTATCAAACTGTGCCATTGCTTCCTCAATATGCTTTTCTGTTCTTAGAGGAACAGTCGGCAGAAGCACCATAAACTTATCGATTTGCTGGCCAGTCTCATTCATTACAAACTCTGTAGCATGAATATAAACATCAATCGCACTAGCTGTATCAGATGATAACTCTGCTGGGCGCATGAACGGAACCTCTGCACCATACTCGCGAGCTACTGCTGCAATAGCCTCATCATCAGTAGTAACAATTACTCTATCAATTCCCTTTGCCTTCTTGGCCGCCTCTATCGTATATGCGATAAGTGGCTTGCCACAGATTTCTTTTATATTTTTGCCAGGGACCCCCTTTGAGCCTCCTCTAGCTGGAATAAATGCTATCATTTTAGAAATCTCCCCACTGGAATAACTCGTCCTCTGTAATATCGCGCTTTAATTCTTTGCCGATGAGCATCTCGTAGAACTTTGGTGAAATAGCTGTACCTGGACGCTTGTAATCAAGATCATCCTCTGTAAGAACGTGTCCAGCCTTCATGTCATGAGCAGCTACGATTGAGCGCTTGTACTCGCCTCTCTGATGCTCACTCTCATTTACAACCTTACGGAATGAGCCCATCATCTTGTAGCCCTGCTCAGCTGCATCGCAGATAATCTTCATTTCCTCAGGGTTTGCTGAAATCTTATGATCCCATCCCTTCATATTCTTGTCCATTGTAAAATGCTTCTCAATGATACATACATTCTTTGCAATAGACATGATTGGTGCAACAGTACCAAATGTGTGATCAGAATATCCTGTAGGATATCCGAAAGCCATTCTATACATGTCTATATTATTAAGATTTACCTGCTCATCTGCTGGTGGATAAATTGATACGCAGTGAAGCACGCAAATTTCATGACATCCGCCTGCCTCAATTGCTGCAATAGCATTGCAAACATCATCCATACCTGTAAGACCTGTAGAAATAACCACTGGAACGCCCTTGCTACCGATGTACTTAAGGAAAGGTACATTCTCAACATCCATTGATGCAACCTTGATGAATGGAACGTGAAGCTCGTCAACAAGCAAATCAACCCCAGCCTTATCAAATGGTGTAGATGTAAAGTCGATATCTAACTCATCACAATAAGCCTTAAGCTCAAAATGCTGCTCTCTTGTAAGGGCATAAGCCTCTACAATTGACTCAAGTGTGTAGTCAGTTCTATTTCTATAATCATCTCCGAGGAAGTAATTATCCTCATAATTCTTTTTTGAGAATACATTGCTTTTTGTAAAAGACTGAAGCTTGATACAATCTGCACCACACTCCTTTGCAGTCTTTATCATTGTCTTTGCAAGCTCCATGTCACCATTATGATTAGCTCCAAGCTCTGCAATTACATATGGCTTTTTACCACCTGTTACCATATCCTGATAATTAAATCTCATAGGAATCCTCCATAATTATGTTGCTCCACCAGTAGCCGTTATGGCTATGGCTCGCATCTATTTTATTAATATCCAATGCTTTTAAGTCATCATGCAAATGCTTAAAGTAAGGATAACGTTTAGCTAAATTAGAATAATGAGTCAGCTTTACTTGATATTCCTGCTCTACATCGTGGCTTGTACCAACTGTATTATTATCATGAATCCTATAAACAGTTGCTGCATTCTTGACAAGCTTTCCCTTTCCAATATCCATTAGCATTCTAGTAAAGAAATACCAATCAAACACTGGGCAATCACCTTCACAAAGAGAATCAATAAACTCATTATCTAGCATATTTAAATTGATGGCAGTTGTTCCCATTCCAATAAAATTAGATTGGGCTATTTCCTTTGCTGAACACACCTCACTAGGCATATTTTCAAGGACAGTTTTACCATCATCCGTAACTAATTCATTATAGTAGAAAGCATAAGATTTGTCTAATTGGTACGCCTTTTTGTACTCTTCCATTCGGCTAAGTGAAAACGTGTCATCCGCATCTGCAACTACCAATAACTCATAGCCTGCCTGCTTAGCAGCTCGTATCATTTCAATTCTCGTTTGAGCAATACTTACATGCTTTGGCTCCAAATCTACAAATAAATCTGCTGCAAAATTCAACTCTCTAATTTCTTCTTTAGTGTAGTTATCATTCACTATAACTACTCCAAACTCTGTATCTGTTTGATTAAATACACAATCCATTAATTCATCAAAAAACTCTCGTGCTTGCTTGTATATTACCGTTCCAAATGCCGCCTTCATATTTTCCCTTTCAAGAAGAAGACGAGCCTCGCTCGTCTTCTTAATCTACGCTAAATACTTATCCATTTGATCCATTAGTGTCTTTTTATCAAAATGCACACTATTATATTTTCTTGAATTATCGCCAAGTTGCGCTAATTTTTCTGGCGAAAGTTTGCTCATTGCAATAATGCTAACAGCCAACTCCTCTGCGTCTCCAATATCTGAGCACATACCGCAGTCCGCTTCTTTGATGATTCTAGCAGTTTCACCTTTTGCAGAAGCGATAATTGGCATTGCGCATGCCATGTATGATTGTAGTTTTGCAGGAATCGTCTTTGCAAACAAGTCATCATCCGCAAATGATAAGAACGCTGCATCACCTGTAGCCAACAATGCTGGCACCTCTTGGGGCTTTACACGGCCCTCAAACTCAAACATGTCCCATACACCATTTTTGGTAATTGATTCTTCAAAGGATTTTCTTGCTCGTCCATCACCAACTATAGTAAATCGAATATTCTTTATACCACTCTCTCGAATCTTCTTTGCTGCTAAAGGTAATATCTCTAGACCCTGAGCCTGACCAATGTTTCCTGTGAAAATTACATTAAATCCTTTATGCTCCTTTTTAGGCAATGGCTGATAAAACTCCTCGGCGTACTGTGGCCAGAAGCTTACCTTATCATGCTCTTCCTCATCGACATATTTTCTTATAGCGTCAACAAAGCTTGGGCTTGTTCCCCAAATATGAGTGCAGCCTTTATATATTTTTCTAACCATTCTCTCTATAGGCTTAATCACAATAGGAGAATGAATACCAGTAATCATCTCAACATTTTCTGGCCACAAATCCTGAACATACAAATAACAAGGTATATTATGGCGTTTTGCGAATCTAACGCCAACCATGCACTGATTCATAGGCGAGGTTTCAAACATAAATACTTCATCTGCTTTTATCTTTGAAAACAATTGCCACCAAAAACCAAAAAATGGAAAGCTAAAATAATTAAGTATTAATCCAAATTTATTATGCCCTGGGGCAATTAGTGGAATTCTATATATGTCTACACCATTGTAAGTCTCTTTTGTATTCTTAAACCAACTATATCCTGGGAAAAATTTTCCTGTTGGATAATTCGGAACGCCTGTTACTGCTGTAACCTTATATCCTCTCTTTACCCACTCATATGCCATATCGTTTATTCTAAAATTTTCAGGATAAAAATGTTGGCAAATAATTAAAATATGCTTCATTAAAACTTCAATACGGTCTTGGCTGGAACTCCAACCACCTCGCATCTCCCTTTAGTATTTTTGATTACGCAAGACCCTGCCCAAATATGAGTCTCATCTCCAATTTTTTTGCCCTGAACAATCTGCGCCCCCGTACCAACCTCTATAAGATTTCCAAGGGTACATGCGCCCGAAATATTGGCATTTGGATTCAGTGTATTATAATCTCCTAAAACGCTATCATGAGCAATTGTGCAGTTAAAATTAATGAGATTCTGATTACCAATTTTTACATCAACAGTAATAATTGCACCTGCGCAAATAACATTACCCTCTCCCATTTCTACCATTTCAGAAACAATGGCAGTTGGGTCAATCATATTTGGAAAATGAACTCGTGGGTTCTGTTTATATAATTCATAAAGAAATTTTCTTCTTTCCATGGAACCCATGGCAATAACAACATCCAAATCCTTTTCTGAATTTAAAATATAATTATCATCACCAATTATTCCTTCACCTGGCTCCACGTCTATAAATCCCAATATATTCCAAGTTGGTTCCACAGCGTTTATTCGCTCAGCAAGCCACTTTGTTTCCTTACCAGCACCACCTGTTCCAACAATTACTAAATCTCTCATATTGACTCCAATCACATTGACTAATGTTTGCTATCGGTAATAGCTATATTCTGACCACTAATCATGTCAGCTCCATCAGAAAGTAGGAATGCTAATGTAGGTACAACCTGCTCAACAGTTAAATTCTGTTTCATAGGCATATCTGCCGCGTTCATATCTTTTATTAATTCTGGCAAGTTGTTAAGAAATCTTGTATCTATCATCTCGGGACTCACGCCATTAACAGTAATTCCCTTATCGGCATATTCCACTGAAAGTGATTTCATTAATCCCAAAAGAGCATACTTTGTAGTAGTGTATACACTCTTATATTTTGGAGGCATTCCCACTGTACAAGATGTAAGCATTAAGATTACTTTGCCATACTTTTGTTTTGTCATATAAGGCAAAAAATCGCCCAGTATATCAACTATTGGACGAACATCGGTCTCTGATGCAGCTGCAAAGTCACACCAATTTAGTTTTTTAAACTTCTCGTTTTCCATCGGAGCAGCAGCTAGGTGAACTATGTGATCTGGCTTTATTTCTTTCTCGGCCATAGTATCAAGCATATTTCTTACCGAGCTTGCATCTGAAAAATCAGCCTGTACTAAAACAAGCTTTTCTCCATATTTTTCTTCAAGTGGAAGTAGTTTATCTACTGAGCTACGATAATGAGCTACAACGGTAGAATAGTTATCTGCCACCATATCTATAAGAGCAGTTCCTATATCCGAAGATGCTCCTGTCACAAACAATGTCTTATTGTCTTTCATTTTCATTCCCCCGTTATACAACTAAAATCTCCATCTTGCCGCGGAGAACCTTTTTTCCATTTTGATTAGTTATTGTAACCTTTAATTCGAGACGTTTTACACTCTCAATTAATTCAACAATTTCTCCCTTTACTGTAAGCTCATCTCCTATATAAACAGGATTTGCAAATTTTGTTTCAACCTGCTGTATCAAGCTTCGCTCACCAGGAATATACACTCCAGCTAATGTAGACAAAAAGCTGGCCGTAAGCATACCAAATGCCACCCTTCCCGGGTGGCCTTTTGATATTGCAAATTTTTCATCATTATGTAATGGGTTTACATCACCTGTGATAGATTTAAATTTCTCAAGCATCTCAGGCGTAATAGTCACATTAAATGACTCTGTCATTCCCACATTTAATTCTTCAAATGTATAATTGTTCATTACTGTACCTTTGAAAGAATGGTATCAACCATTTCACCAACGTTTTTGAGCTTCTGAATCTCACTCATATCAAACTTAACATTAAATTTCTTTTCGCAAGCAACTACTAAATTAATCTGCTCTAAAGAGTCCCAATCCTCAATGTCATCTGATGTGGTTGCATCTGTAAGCTCGATATCCTCATCATCAAAAACATCTCTAAATATATCTGTTAATGTCTCAAATATTTCTTCTCTTGTCATCTATAACTCCTTTACTGATATCCCAATGGTATTAGCACTTCAGGCACGCCCATACCATCTCTCAAATGGAATAAGAAATATAATACTCCACACATAGCAACCATAAGTGCTACATTTTGGATTAATAATAGTGCCATAGCTTTTTTGTTCTCTTTTGCGTCTGAACCAAGAGCGATGCACATACACATATAAACTGGTATCAAATATCTATAAGAAATTTGGATTCTCTCACTACCTTCAGCTGGTGTGAATCGAACCAAACATCCGGCAAAAATAGCAATCACGCATATAAATAAACCTATTCCTATTATTACGTACTGCCATTTTTTTAATCTTTTTCCCTTATTGATAAACAATCCGACAATTAAAACAATAAGCATTATCACAATGCAAATCATCGGAGCTTCTGCATTAAGCTTTACATGTCCCAATTCACTACCGACAACATGATGTATGTTGTACCAAAAATCGATTTTGATACCCTCCCAAGCAAACTGAAGAGTTCCCCAAGGATCTTCGATAACATCAAATATTGTATATGCAGCTCTTGTAGAATCTTGTTCAATAGTCTCGTGATTCCATGTCAATATAAACTGATCATACAACGAGTACGAAAACTTTGGCCAAAACTTTTTAAAGGCAACAACTCCACCTGCAATAAACACGCCAAGTAATCCATACTCATACCACTTTTTGCTCTTCAAAACATCATTCCACCACTTTTTTAGTGGGATTACGAAGAACCAAATTGCAAATAACACATAAACAGTCTTATTAGGAATAAGTATCGCTGTAATAATTGCAATTACATATAGGTGCCATGCATGAACCTTTACATCTTCTCTACTCAAGTACAAGCATACTGACAACAATATCATTGAGAATAAAATGCTCATATTATCATAGGAATATGATGAGCATAACTGCAATGTAGTAGGGAATATTGCGAATGTGATTAGCTGCAATTTACCAACTGGTAGTATTTTCAAGCATAACCAGCCCGCCGCAATAAGCGTTAGACTGTTCATAAATCTGCCCATAAACACTATTCCGGAGAAGCCAAATCCAAGAAGTCGGCCGATAGCGATTCCCAATCCCGAAAGCAAGTAGCGCCTTGCCTGCGTAGGCTTAATATAACACTGTACAAGCTCTTTCATATTGTCATCTGTATGAAACCAGTTTCCATCAGCCAATATTTCAAACTGATAAGGAAATGTAACGTCAATATAAGGAAGCTTGTAGTAATCCTCTGCTCGCATCATGAAATAGCTTGTGCCTTCAATCCAGTTTCCATATGAACCTGGAGTTGTATCAAAATCATGGTCCTTAATTCCTAAATATATATTTGAACAATGGTATGCGCTGTAGAACTGCTGTACTTCATCTGCACCAGAAATTGGTGGCATTACAAGCTGCATACATATACTCCAGCCAATGGCTAGTATTACAAATACTCTAGAATAAGACCATTCTTTATCCAAAACTAGAAAGCGGACTAAATACACTGTTAGCGCAATCATCGCAATCAGGATAACAGCAAAATATCCGTTGTAGAATTTGGTCTTTGAAGTATCAAAGCAATTTAAGGCAAAAAATACTATTGAAAATATAATTCCAAAAGCTGCAATCAATACTGCTGCAAGTTTAAACGCCTTTGTCTTATTCATTGGGTAAAAAAAGCTTTTTATCTTTTCCAAGTAACAAACCTCACTTATGCATTACTTTCCTCTAAGTCTATTCTCCATCTTGCTCAATTCGTCAAGCTGTCCCATATCCATCCATGTATTCTCATTGATTGGATATACGCCAACTTTTTTACCGTCATCCTTCAGTCGATTGATTACATCAGGGAATCCTATAAACTCGTCATCCTTTATATAATCAAGTACTTCTGGCTCTACGATATAAATACCAGTATTTGTAAAGAAGCTAAACTCTGGCTTCTCTTTCATGCTGGTAATATTTCCATGTTCACCAAACTCGACTACGCCATAAGCCACCTGGAAGTTTCTCAGAGAGCATACCATCGTAATCATATTGCCCTCTTCCTTATGATGAGCAAATATTTTTGAGTAGTCCTCTTCAATTAAAATATCACAATTTGTTAGAATAAATGTCTCATTAACTTTTCCCTTTAGCAGAGCAAGTCCGCCACCTGTACCAAGAGGCTTGTCCTCGTCCACATACTCTATTGTGTATGGTTTCTCAACCTCTCCAAAATACGACTTAATCATATTCTTCTTGTGATTTACAACCATCACCATTCTACCTATGCCATATTCTGCAAAGCTATCCATAATAAGCTCTGCAATTGGCTTCTCTCCAACAGGAATAAGTGGCTTTGGAAGAATTCTTGTATATGGATAGAGACGTGTTCCCTTTCCACCTGCCATCATAACGACAGGGCAGAATAACTCACCTTGTTTCTTGTAGTGATTTTCACTCCAGAAAACAGTATCAATTACATGTCCCTCATCATCAACTATAGGTAGACCTTGGATATTATGACGACGCAAAAAATCATATGCGTCATCCTTCTCGTCTTCTTTTAAACTACGTGGCTTGTAATTAGCGATAACTTTAACCGACTCATTTAAATCGCCACCTGACAAAATAAAACGACGTACATCTCCCTCGGACAAGGCTGCAAGCAAAACATTTTCATCATTAACGATGAATACAGTTTTGCGGCCGCTTTCGTCAAAAGTACGCATAGCCTGCAATATTGAACTGTCTTCGTGAATTAATACGTTTTCCATTAAGCAAATTTCCTTATTACGTCTATTACGCGGTCTACGCCCTCTGCTCTAAGATTTGTAGAGCAAGGTACATTAACTACTCTTCTCCAATACCATGGAGCCTTCTCTAATTCAAATGTACGTGAACCTTCATATGGAAGCTGATCAGAAATAAGTCCCCAAATTGGGCGAGATTGAATATGGTTTTCTTTTAGCTCCTCAATTAGGCGATCACGACCTGTCTCATCATTCTCAAAAACTACTGAATAGAACCAATAGTTGCTACGAATTCCTTCGCGGAAATCCTGAACATGAAGACCATCCATTTTGTCGATAGCCTCTTTGTATCTATGGTAATTAGCTTCTTTTGTCTTGATAAAGTCCTCAAGTTGCTCAAGCTGTGCAAGTCCAAGTGCAGCTTGCAAATTAGTCATTCTATAGTTAAATCCAATTTCGTCATGAATGAAATTAGCCTGGTCAGCCTTTGCCTGTGTAGTCAAATGCTTTGCGTGGTCAAGAAGCTCCTGATTGTTTGAAACAATCATTCCACCACCACCAGTTGTGATAATCTTGTTTCCGTTGAATGAGTAGCAACCTAAGTCACCAATAGTGCCAGCATGCTTTCCAGCATATTTACCCTCAGTATAATATGTGCCAAGAGCCTCAGTTGCATCCTCTACGACCTTAATGTTGTACTCTTTCGCAATGTCCATAATGGCTTCCATGTCTGCCATATTTCCAAATACATGTACAACCACCATAGCTTTAACATGGCGACCCGTCTGTCTATCTATTAGTTTTCCGTCTTTAAAATCGCACTCAGTCTCGCAGTATCTCTTCAACTTGATTGGGTCCATACATAAGCTGTCGTCGCAATCCATAAATACTGGTTCTGCGCCAATATATTTTGTTGGGTTAACTGCTGCAATAAATGTAAGAGTTGGTACGATAACTGCATCATCTCTTGTCACTCCACAAAGCAATAAACTAACGTGAAGTGCTGATGTACCATTCTGTGTACTTACTGCTGCTGGAGTGTGTACGTATTCTGCTATTTTCTTTTCAAAATCAGAAACGTAAGGTCCTGCTGTAGAAACCCATTCTGTTTCAACGGCGTCTGTTACATACTTTAGCTCATTTCCCTTTAGATTTGGCACTGAAAGTGCAATAAATTCATCTGACATAAAATGTCGCCTTCTTTCTTATATGTTGTAGATATCAACCTTGTATTTATCTAAGTTATGCTTTAAAAATTCGATTGTCTCAGCCAATCCCTGTTCAAAAGTATACTGTGGCTTCCAATTTGTTAACTCAAGGATCTTTGCATTTGAGCCAAGAAGTCTATTAACCTCTGACTTTTCTGGACGAAGTCTATCATCGTCACAGATAATTCTCGCATTAGGATTAATCTGGCGAATAAGCTCCTCAGCAAGCTGTCCGATAGAAATCTCCTTCTGAGTAGCAATATTTATCTCCTGACCAATAGTCTTGTCGCTTTCATACATAGCGATGAAACCATTTGCTGTATCCTTTACATAATTGAAATCTCTAGTTGGTGTAAGTGAACCAAGCTTGATTTCTTCCTTGCCAGCAAGAAGCTGTGTGATAATTGTAGGAATAACCGCACGAGCTGACTGACGAGGTCCAAATGTATTAAATGGACGAACAATAGTAACAGGCAAATCAAATGAACGATAGAATGACTCTGCAAGTCTATCTGCACCAATCTTTGTAGCTGAGTATGGTGACTGCCCCTGATAAGGGTGCTTCTCATCAATTGGCACGTACTGGGCAGTTCCATATACCTCTGATGTTGATGTTACAAGTACTCTTGCTGTTCCAAGGTCTCTTGCTGCCTGGAGAATATTAAGAGTTCCTTTTATGTTTGTATCAACATAAGCATCTGGGCTATGGTACGAGAAAGGAATTGCAATAAGTGCAGCCAAATGGAATACGGCATCGCATCCCTTCATTGCCTCACGAACACCATTTGGATCACGAACATCACCAGCAAATACCTCCACGTGGTCCATAATATCCTTTGGTAATGTATCTAACCATCCCCAATTATTGAATGAATTATAGTAAACAAATGCTTTTACTTCATATCCTTTTTTTACAAGCTCCTCAACTAAGTGAGAACCAATAAAACCATCTGAACCTGTAACTAAGACTTTACTCATGTTTTATCTCCTTAAAATACTCATGTATTGAATCAACTAAAAGTGATAAATTTTCTTCTTTCATTCTATCTATAGATAGTAAATATGTATTGCCAGGTCTCGCACATGACATATATGCTGCCATATAACGCACAACCTCTTCTCTAGTAGGCTGCTTCCAATTGGAAATGGCATCAACATAGTTTTCAAATATCTCATCCAAGTGCATTACACCAGGTGCATTCTCATAGAGAATATGTCCAGCCATAATAACTGGTCTACGTAGCATCATTGCTTCTTGGCCAGCCGTACCTGTAAGAGTCACAACGCACTCGCAATTTTTTATTAGTGCAAATGAATCTTCCCAAGGGTCAATTAGCTCAATATTCGGATACTGCTTTAACGCCTCATAAAAACTATTATCTCTACTTCCAAGGAATGAATAATGCTCCTTGGCATAAATTACAGTATCAGCCGGCAAAGACTTTGCCAAATTATCCAAGAAATACAGCTGTTTCTCGTATTTCTGCGCGCATACAATTGTAGACGCCTCCGGCTGTAGATGAAGGGGAAAATATACAAACTTCTTTGATAAATCCGCCTTCTTGTAATACTTTCTACTAGCCTTGTATCTGAAATAAAATTTTATAGGATCAAGGGTATGCTCATATGCCTTGTAATAAATATAAGTTCCCTTGTCATTTACATTTGGATTAAAAAATCTCTGTCGAATATACATTAATGGAAGGATAAAGAAGCTTGCCTTCCATTTTGGTTTTCTACCAGAAAACTGCATAAAGGCCGGTTTCGAATGTTTTTCTTCGAATCCGTCAAGGAATTCCTCTGCTGCCTTAATTTGCTCAACAGTCACTTCCTTTTCGTGATAATCAACTGGCATGTCATACATCATCTCAAAAGGATCCTCTAGAATATAATGATGTGTCAAATCCATGCCAACTGAACGCATGAGTAACATTGAATAATACTTTGTGTTTGTCTTGCGTCCAACTAAATATGCAACATAGGTAAGTAGGGTACCTACTACCTCGTCATAATAAAAATCTACATTATAAGTTGTGAAAACGTGCTCCCAAAAAGCAAATAATCCTGCTGTTGTTCGAACACAGTAATCATAATCTCTATTAATTAAAAATCTATCTGTATATATATATTTCCACATTGGAGATGCGTCATACTTTTTCTCGTATTCAGAAAGAGCATCTACTGTAAACTCATCCCAGTGGGCATTCATAAACTCTGGAAGACTACATATTACTACCTCATCCTTGTTGAAATACTTAAGAACTGTAGCTGTCTCTCCAGTATCACATGTGACAAATATTCCCTTTGCTTCATGTTTTTTTAAATATTCTTTAAACAATGCCGGCACGAATTCGTGGTTATCACGGCGCGCCATAAAGCATAAATTGTACATATTTACACCTGTCTTTTATAGATAATTAACCTGTATATAGTACCACATACAATAGCCATAGTAAACAAAGCCAAGACTGCGGCAATATATATGTTGCTGATAAGCATGTAATATAGCACCCCTGGAACCACTATCGCAAGAAGTGGCAACCAGCTAGATGCTAGTAATTTTGCCAGTGAGTAATTGAACTTCTTTGATAGCTTAATAACCAACAATAGAGAATATAACGCATAAGATATTCCTGTTCCAATTGCTACCATATTTATGCTTCTCTGCACGAATAAAACTAGTGCAGTCGAGAAAATAACATTAAATATGCATAAAGCAACTGAGTTTGCGATTAAAGATTTATTCAGCTTCAACACACTAAATATATTTCCAAATATCATTGTTGTAGAATAAATAGCCACACCAATTATTAGTATTTGTGTTGCCGCATTACCGTCAGTATACATTGGCATAAAGAACTGAACAAAAATTGGCATTATGTAAAATACCATTACACATGCAGCTCCTGATATTACCGCAGTAATACTTGTAAAGAAGCTTGCTCGTTCTAATAGTTCTCGCTCATCTCCATGAGCCCCGTATAATCTGGAAATCTTTATGTAGAATACTTGGGAAATAGTCTGTGGAATTAAAACCATTGTCGTAAAACCCATAAGTGGCACTGAATAAACTCCAAGCGCCTCTGTACTAAGAAATCCTAGAATTACGAATTTATCTACACTCTGAACTAATGTCCAAATAAGTGAGTTTACTAGTAGTGGTAATCCACCTACAATCATCACTTTCATGTAGGAGAAGTCAAAGTCTAATCTTGTCCCCTTTAAAGAATCTGAATGAAACATTATTATCCCCAAAAGAGCAGAGGCAAATGTCATTGCGTATAAGCCATAGTACCCCCAAAGCCTTAATGCCACAACGCCGATACCTAATGCAAGAACAGTTCGTACGAACCCTATCACCGCTGATTTATTATAAAGCTTATTCATTCTCACAGTTGTATTTGACATGTCATCAAAACTCTTAAGGAGAATTAGAATAGGGCAAAGAGCATAGCCAAATGCATAATAAGTTTGGTACGTATCCACACCAATTTGTCCATGATAGTAGATTGCAACCCATATCTCGAAGACAACAAATATCAATGCATATACCATCAACATAAATGTCATAGCTGTATTTTTCAGCTTTGCCGCATGATCATAATCCTTTCGACCTAATGCTTGGGGATAATCTCGATTGTATGCATTTAGCACGCCAAATTGCGCATAATTCATATATGTCATTGCCAACAAACAAGTACTATATATACCCAGTGGTTTTGTTGGCACAATTGACTTTGAATAAACATTAAAAACAAATGACATTGCTGAGCAAGCCACTGTCGAAATTGTCACTAGAATAAAATCTGCATTTTTAATTTTTTCTAGCAGTTTCGTAAACATCTTCATAAACTTTAAATACTTCTTCCATATATGTGTCAAAGTTATTTAATTCTTTGGCACGTCTTCTAGCCCCCTCTGATTTCATTCTATAAATCTCACCATTATTCAATAGCTCTTTTATATTCATAACAAAAGCTTCTCTATCAATTGGCTTTTTATCTGTGCCACAAATCTTTCCGCAGTCGTCATTTACTGTCTCGATGAAGCCACCCACTTTACTTGCAAGGACAGGCTTTCCAAAGGCCATTGCCTCAACCGCTGCCATACCAAATCCTTCGAATTTAGATGGAGCCACAAGTATCTTGGTTTGGTTCATATAAATATACGGATTATGCTGTAGGCCAACCATTTTGAGATTTTCAGAAAGGCCCATTTTTCCAATCAATTCAAGGCATTCACTGCCTAAATCTCCTCCACCGACCATTACAGCCTTTATATCAGGGCGAGATTTTGCAACCTCACTGACAATCCTTACAAATTCATAAGGATTTTTGTTATCAGTTAAATATCCAACAAAAAGCAAATCTGACTTATAGCTTTCAAGCTTTTCTTTAGTCATCTCCGTTCCTGCCAAATACCCCTTTTCAAATACTTTTACAGCATTAAAAGGTGTGGCAAGAATGATTGTTTTACCTTTCATCTTATCTTTGAACCAGCAACTATCTTCAACTCTTTGTACTGGAATGATAATCTTTGCAAAGTTTTTACACGCGCCTCCATATAGAATGGATTTTGGCCCAATCTTTTGCACCCATTTCGGAATAGAGTACAGATGGCTAATTATAGGAATTGTATCAGTAACCTTTGTGCACATTAGACTACAGTCATATTCATAGGCATGAATAATATCTGGTTTTACTTCTTCAATGGCACTTTTTATAGCTTCTTCATTAACCTTTTCAACTGCAATATACTCCACATCCTGATCTAATAATTTAGTCTCAATGGAGCCTGTTGCTGTAAGGTAAACGCTTCTAATACTATCTGGCATGGACTTGATAATGTTGATTGCGACATTTTCCATACCACTATAACTACCTGATTTAGACACATGTAAGATAATCATTTGCTTATCCTTTCAATACATCCGCATACATAGTTCTCATTATTTCGTTAACTTTTTCTTTGTCGAAGCCCTTCATGGTTTCTACGTTGGCTATTCCCATTTGTTCTCTAACTGGTTTTGAATCTGCCAATGCTCTTTTCAATACAAGCACCAGCGATGATTCATCCTTTGAATCAAACAGGTAACCACCCACACCATTCTCAATTAAATCTGTATTTCCACGAATTTCGCTGCAGACCACTGGCAAGCCAACTGACATGGCCTCCATAAGGGCAACTGGTAACCCTTCTTGATGCGAAGGAAATACATAAATATCACTTGCCGCAAAAATATCTGCCACATCCCTTCTGAAGCCAAGCATTATAACATACTCTTCAAGCCCCATCTCTTTGATGGAATTCTCAAGTTCTGCTGCTATTTTTCCACGACCCGCGATTAGATATTTCAGCTTATATTTTGGTTCAACTCTCTCGTCACTATCAGGACTTACCAGCATTCCCTGGTCCTTCATCACCTTAAGTGCCTTAAGCACCTCGATATGATTTTTTCTTGGAATAAGTTCGCCAACTGAAAGTAATACTGTTGTATCTTTATCTATGCCCAATTCATTGCGAATTTTCTCGTTAGCACCTTCGCTAGCAACAAACTTATGAGTATCTACACCAGCTCCTGGAACATATACAACCTTTTTCGCTTTAAACTTCTGTGCACTAACAAAATCCTCTTTGTTGATTGTTATCAACATATCTGTGTATTTGCTACAGTACTTTTCCACATTGTAAAACACTAGCCAGTTCTTAAGCGGTGCACCTTTAAAGAAATGAAAACCATGGGCTGCATATATTACCTTTGTGCCATAAAGCTTTCTTGCATTTTTGCATGCCAATCTACAAATTACACCGCCTATTGGTGATTGAGTGTGGACAATTTCGTATTTATTAGTTTCCACCTCAGACTTAAGTTGCTTATATGCTTTAGTAAGCTCTCCAATATTGAATATTTTTCTAAGACTGGCAGTTTCTATAACTCTACAACCAAGCTCATTCAACTTCTGTCTACGATCTTTGAGTGCCTCTGGAGAAAGAGCGCTATCGTCATCATTCCAGCAGCAAGCCACATCAACTGTATATCCCATAGACTGGAGAATTTTAATATTATCAATATTAAATTGGGTCACCATGTACGCTGTGTGAGCGTGCATTAATGCCTTCTTATTTTCTGACATTTGCGTTAGTCTCTCCCTCAGCCACACCTTCGGTAGCATCTTTTGTAAAAATTACTCTAAGTGTCATCAGTATCAACTGAATATCAAGAAGTACAGAACACTTCTCACAATAAATCATATCAAGCTTCAGCTTGTCATATGATGTAGTATTATATTTTCCATATACCTGGGCATATCCTGTTAATCCAGCTTTTACATGTGTACGGAATGCAAACTCAGGTACATCCTTTATATACTCTGCTATTATTTCTGGTCTCTCTGGACGTGGTCCAACAACAGACATCTCACCCTTGAGAATATTAAAAAACTGAGGTAATTCATCAATTCTTGTAGCTCTGATGAAATGACCGATTGGTGTGATTCTGTCATCGTTTTCACTTGCAAGACGAGCCTTACCATCTTTTTCCGCATCAGTTATCATTGAGCGAAATTTCATAATCTTGTATTCTTTTCCACCAATGGTGCAGCGAGTCTGTTTATAAAATACTGGACCGCCATCATAATTGTGGATAAGTATCGCTGTAACGAGCATTATAGGTGAAGAAAGAATAATTCCAATTGATGAAATCAGAATATCCCCCGCCCTCTTAATTGCTGATGAAATTCCATCCATTCCTACATTCTTGCATAGGTAAAGAGGTGTATCAAAAAGATTTACCTCTTCAGAGCCCTTTATCAAAATATCAGAAATCTTTGGTGTAAAATACACACGCTTGTCGGTTGCAAAGCAAGCCTTTACTATATCGTTTCTGATTTCCGCTGGAACATCATTTATTAATACTGCGTCATAATTCTCAAGTTCGCAAATTATCTTTTCTATTGACTCTTTGCAGCTCATTTCACCAGTAATGCGATATTTATCACCTCGGCGATTCATTTTCCACACCAAGTTGTTTTCATATTCTCCATAAATATTGAGAATAGTAAATGGTGGGAATACTGCACGGTAAAGCTTTGTGCTAATGTAGGTAACTGCAAGCACTGCAAACGCCTGAGCAACAGTAAGCACAATAATATATGCCAATGTCATCCACATGAGTGATTTTATTCTCGTCATCAAGATAACAATTATGAATTCCAAAACATTTACAAGCCCCATTGCTATTGCTTGGGACATAGTAAGTATGGAAATCCTACCGCTTCCAATATTGAATCCTTTAAATGTATTGATAAGCAAAACTGTGAAAACAACGTACAGGCCTATCATCAAATAGTTTCCTAATCCAAGGAATCTTGTTGGCATAAGCATCTGTAAACGCAAGTACCACATAACACCAAAGAGCGTGGCTAGTACTGCTACCAAAACCACGCTACTTACAAAGCGAAATATTTTTTTTCTTGTCTCTATACTTGTATTATTATTTTTCATATTCTTCTAGAAGTAACTAATTAATACCGCGCTCCTGACAATACTCTTTGAAAGACGCGTTTACTTTATCCTTGTCGGACAAAATCAATTCAGCCTTTGTCATTCCTTCTGGAATAGGCCACTGAACATTGATATCAGGATCATCAAATGCAAGTCCGCCCTCATCATTTGGATGATAGAAATCTGTAACCTTGTAACAGAATTCTGCATAATCACTTACAACTAAAAATCCATGAGCAAATCCCTTTGGAACCAAGAACTGCTTTTTATTCTCAGCTGAAAGGAGAATACCATAGTGCTGTCCAAATGTCTTTGAACCCTCACGTAGGTCAACTGCCACATCATAAACCTCACCAGAAATTACTCTTACAAGCTTGTCCTGTGGGAAGTTCTTCTGAAAATGAAGACCACGAAGAACGCCCTTCTTGCTTGCTGACTGATTATCCTGCACGAACTCATAATGAAGTCCTTCAGCTTCCATATCGTTCTGATTATATGTCTCGACAAAGTATCCTCTGTCATCACCATAAACAGTTGGAGTGATTACACATAATCCCTCTATACCGTTTACGTTTTTCTCAACCACGATTTTTCCCATTTATCTAAAACCTCTAATTCTTTTGAATTTTATAATCCATTAGCTACATCAACCAAATACTGGCCATATGCGGTTTTCATAAGTGGCTCAGCAAGCTTAAGTAGCTGCTCTCTATCAATAAAGCCGCGCTTAAATGCGATTTCTTCGATGCAAGATATATACATACCCTGTCGCTTCTGGAATGTACTAACAAACTCAGCAGCTGATAAAAGCATGTCATGATTTCCTGTATCAAGCCATGCAAATCCTCTACCAAGAGTTTCAACATGGAGATTTCCGCGATTTAAGTACTCATTATTTACTGCTGTAATCTCAAGCTCACCACGAGCTGATGGCTTGATGGTCTTTGCGATTTCTACAACCGAGTTGTCATAGAAGTAAAGACCTGGTACAGCATAATTACTCTTTGGCTCTGCAGGCTTTTCCTCGATAGAAATAGCCACACCATTCTCGTCAAACTCTACTACGCCATATTCTCTTGGGTCACGTACATAGTAACCAAAGATTGTTGCGCCTGGCTCAGATTCTGTACGAGTTGCAGCTGTCTGAAGAACCTTTGAGAATGACTGGCCATAGAAAATATTGTCGCCAAGTACAAGGGCAACTGCATCGCTACCGATGAAATCAGCACCGATAATAAATGCCTCTGCAAGTCCGTTTGGATGCTCCTGAACAGCATACTGGATATCCATTCCAAGCTGCTTTCCATCACCTAAAAGCTCCTCAAATACTGGAAGATCTCTTGGTGTAGAAATGATAAGCACTTCTCTTATTCCTGCCAACATAAGTGTAGACAATGGATAATAAATCATTGGCTTGTCATAGATTGGCATAATCTGCTTTGAAATTGCCTTTGTAAGTGGATAAAGTCTTGTACCTGATCCTCCGGCTAAAATAATACCTTTCATGAATCCTCCTTCAAGAAACACAAATTATTATTTATTTGAATACATATCTGTATAATACTTCTGGTAATCACCACTAGTTACATTCTTCATCCAATCCTCATGCTCAAAGAACCAAGCAATTGTCTTCTTGATGCCCTCTTCGAAGCATGTCTCTGGATACCAGCCTACCTCAGCCTTAATCTTGTCTGGGGCAATTGCGTATCTTCTATCGTGACCCTTACGGTCTGTAACGTACTTGATAAGGTTCTCTGATACAAGCTCCTTACGTGGGTCGCCTTCTGGAAGCATCTCCTGAAGTGTATCAAGAATGATATGGATAATCTGGATGTTCTGCTTTTCGTTGTGTCCACCAATGTTGTATGTCTCGAAAAGTCTTCCCTGCTCCTGAACCATATCGATTCCCTTTGCGTGATCCTCTACGAATAACCAGTCGCGTACATTCTTTCCATCACCGTATACTGGAAGATCCTTGCCCTGAAGCGCATTGTTGATGATAAGTGGAATGAGCTTCTCTGGGAACTGGTAAGGTCCGTAGTTATTTGAGCAATTTGTAATGTTTGCTGGGAACTTGTATGTGTCCATATATGCCTTTACGAGCATGTCTGATGATGCCTTTGAAGCAGAGTATGGAGAATGTGGATCGTATGGGCTTGTCTCATAGAAGATAGCATTGTCATCATCTTGAAGTGATCCATAAACCTCGTCTGTTGAAACATGGAGGAACTTCTTGCCTTCCTTAAATGAGCCATCCTCAAGCTC
>JAEEGL015208352.1_pt1 | contig 46566 bp, 47 predicted proteins | sample 9134231 | NCBI WGS metagenome assembly JAEEGL01 (sample SAMN16246548, study PRJNA631951) | gut metagenome | biome: gut microbiome; feature: rumen; material: fiber-attached | host: Bos | place: Iran: Karaj | collected 2018-10
TTCAAAATCCTCCTCTTATTAATTTTCTTCCTTTTGTTTAGCATATAAATCTAAACAGATTGATAAATCTTTTGGAATTCCCATCATACCAGCAGCAAGCATAGTAAGTAGTCCTTCTCTTGATGGAATTGTTGCAAGTTTATCTAATTGTTCTTTATCAGATATTTCACCATCAACAATACCAACTTTTAATGTTAGTGCTTCATGTGTCTTAGCAAATTCAGCTAAAGCTTTAATAGGTGCTACAGCATCACTTCCGTAAGCTAATGCACTTGATCCTTTAAGATGTTCTTCCAAATCATAGTTTAAGTCTTTAAAAGCTCTTGCCATTAAAGTGTTCTTATAAACTTTATAATCTGAACCACTTTCTCTTAGAGATCTTCTTAAAGTTTTAGATTCCTCATCTGTTAATCCACGGTAAGCGAATAGTACGACAGTCTCAGCATTTTCTACTGTCTTTTTAATCTCATCGATTACTTCTTGTTTTTTAGCCAAGATTTTCTCACTTGCCATAAGATTCCTCCTTCTATATTTAATTTATTGGAGCTATTAAAAAAGTCCCTAGGTTACCCATAGAGACTCTTATTACTTAATAAGTATATATCAGTCCTCGGTAGGATTTACTTTTATACCTACTGTCTATGGCACCAACAAATTAATGCTATTATATATTGCTTTCTACTATTTGTCAAATGAACTTGTTAGAACCTTGATTCCAGGTCCCATAGTAGATGCTAATGAAATATTTTTAACATATTCACCTTTTACAGTTGAAGGTTTAGCTTTGATTAATACTCCCATGAAAGTATTAAGGTTATCTAATAGTTGTTCATCTGTAAATTTAACGTTTCCGATTATTCCGTGTACATTTCCGAAACTATCAGTTCTGTATTCAACACGTCCTGCTTTAACTTCGCTTACAGCCTTTTCAACATCAGTTGTAACTGTTCCAGTTTTAGGGTTTGGCATTAAACCTTTAGGTCCTAATACTTTACCTAATCTACCAAGAAGTGGCATCATATCTGGAGTAGCTATCATTACATCGAAATCGAACCAATTTTCTTTTTCGATCTTTTCAAGCATATCAGTATCTCCTACATAATCAGCACCAGCAGCTTTAGCTTTAGTAGCATTTTCTCCTCTAGCAACAACTAAAATCTTTTTAGATTTTCCTGTTCCATGTGGTAATGCTATAGCGCCTCTTAATTGTTGATCAGCTTTTTTAGTATCAAGATTTAATCTTACTGCAACTTCAACAGTTCCATCGAATTTGCTTACAGAAGTTTCTTTAACTAATTTTACAGCTTCTTCCTTAGTATAAGCTTTTCCTCTTTCAATTTTGTTTAAGGCTTCTAAATATTTCTTACCTCTTTTTTTCATTTTTTCCTCCTTATGTGGTCTAGCGGAGCGGACTTTCCTCCCACATAGGTATAAAACCTATATGTATTAATTTATATTATTATTAATCTGTTATTGTAACACCCATATTAAGTGCTGTACCTTCAACTATTTTCATAGCTTCTTCAACAGTATAGCAGTTTAAATCTGGTAACTTAGTTTCAGCAATCTCTCTTAATTGTGCTTTAGTTAAACTTCCTACTGGTTCATTCTTTCCTTTAGTAGATCCTTTAGCTATTTTAGCAGTCTTTTTAATTAAGAATGCTGTTGGTGGAGTTTTAACTACGAATGTAAATGATCTATCATCATAAATAGATATTTCAACAGGTAGTACATCTCCCATTTTATCTTTAGTTGCATCATTATATTTAGTACAAAATTCTTGTAGGTTAATTCCTGCAGGACCTAAAACTGTTCCAACTGGTGGAGCAGGTGTAGCTTTTCCAGCTTGAATTTGCAACTTGATCTTTTTAACAACTTCCTTTGCCACGAAAAACACCTCCTATATATTTAGTTTTCGCGAGTGGTTCAACTAGCGTATTTTTGCATTTTTTTGTCCGCTTATAATCCATATAACCGATTTGAATTATAATTTTTGCTTTTTCGCTTCCCACTAAATTTAATCTATATAATTAAAATATAGCGTTTTGATAATACCATTTATTTACAAATTTTGCAAGTATTTCATGTTTTTATTGGTTATTTTTTTTATTATGCCATTTCAATTTGTGACATTTCAACTTCAACAGAAGTTTCTTGTCCAAATAAATCTACATTCAATTCTAATTTTTGGTTATCTAAATCGATACTTTCTACAACACCGAACATACCAGTAAATGCACCAGCAATTATCTTTACTTTAGCACCTACTTCAAGTTCTTTATTAGCATCTAATCTAGAAATACCCATATTATGAAGAATAGTATCTACTTCATATGGTTGTAAAGGTGTTGGTTTTGCTCCTTTTCCACTTGATCCAATAAATCCAGTAACTCCAGGAGTATTTCTTACAACATACCATGCTTCGTCACTCATTACCATTTCAACTAAAATGTATCCAGGAAACATCTTTTTAACTTTTTCTTTGGTTACACCATCTTTTACTTCGATTTCTTTTTGTTCTGGAACAATTACTCTAAAGATATAATCCTTCATATCCATAGATTCAGCTCTCATTTCAAGTTTTTCTTTAACTTTATTTTCATGTCCTGAATAAGTATTTACTACATACCATTGTTTTTCCATATATATTTACCCCTTTATACCAATTGATTTAAAGCCCACATTAGAACTTCAATTAAATAGAAGAACACTCCAAAGAATAATACAAACACTATCGTTGCAATTGAATATTTAACCATTTCTTTTCTATTTGGCCATCTTACTTTTTTAAACTCGCTTTTTACACTTTTAAAAAAGCCTTCTTTTTTAACTTTTTGTTCTTTAGGTTTATTAACTTTTACCTTTTCCTTCTTATTGTTTTTAACTTTTTCTTTTTCTTCTTTTTTAGACATTTTAATCCATCCTTTTTTAACCAAAATAAAAACACTTTCTTGTGTCAGTTTTAAATTAACACAAAAGTGTTTTAATGTCAACATAAATTAAGCAGCAACGGTAGTATTTCCTTGTCCATGCTTAGCTTGCCAATCAGGATTTTCAACTTCTTTTGAAATGAAATCTTGAGTAGCTGAATGGAATACATATACTGATTTATTATTACTAGAAACTTTAACAATCTTTCTTTCATGGCCACCTTCACTTCTTGCTTGACTAAGTGTTTGAATTTTTCCATCAACACAGTCAAGTACAAGTATAGTGTCTTCGTTTAAGTCTTTATAACTTTTTACACTCGAATCAAATCCAACAACAGTAACAACATGTGTACCATTTCCACTTTTTCTAGAAACACGTAATGTACCCACTCTACCTGCAGTTAATTCATTATACATATATTCCATTACTTCATCATAACTCTCTGAAGAAATACCACTATTCATTCTTCCAGAAGGTCTTTGCCCTTTCATAACAGCATCTGTATCTCTTCTAGTATAAGTTCCTCTCATCATATCACATGCATAACTTTGCGATAGAATAGGACACCAACCATCCATAAATCCAGCATTCTGATATTGGCCATTTTTTTGTAAATATGCCTCATAGTCAAGAACACTAACTCTTGTATTCGCAACATAGAATTCATGACCTCTAAATGTTATCTTTATCATCTTGCCGCCTTCTACACTTCCTGCAATTGCAGCTGAATCATCAAGTGTAGAAGTTGTACTACCACTAAAGTCAGCCATATTAAATTCTGTTGAATCAAGCAAGTCATCTAGAGACATAATTTCAGCAGCATATGCATCAGAATTTGCTTTATATTCTTCACATTTTCTTTTTGATTCTTCTATTTGTCTTTCCAATTCCGTTTTTTTACTGATATATGCTCTATATTCTGCCGTTTCATTACCATCGGCATCAGTTCTAGGAACTACTACCAAACTATCTAGTTCACTTTTCAACTGATCAAGATGTTCATCTTCTGCCTTTAGACTGGTAACTTCAGGTAATAAAGAACCAAGCGCTTTATCGACAGCTGCTTTAATAACATTTTCAGCATTAGATATCAATTTTTGATTGAAATCTACCATAGATGGAAAAATATTATCAGATATTTGATCAAGTCCTAATTCACTCCAATTACTACCAGCTAAAGATGTATTAACATTACTAATAATTGATTTAGATTCATTTAATCCAGATATAACTCCAGAAGCTGCTGAAGTCATACTAGACGCACCATTTAACTTTTCATAATATTTAGTATACGGATCTACAAAATATGTCATAATTTATCCCTCTCTTTTATTCATTTACATCTAAATCAGGAGAATTGTCATCTACTTTTTTATCTATCTTAGATTCGGTATCCTCATATTTAGCAAGTGTATCCTTTAGGAAAATAGTATATGCACATAATTCAACATTAATTTTTTGAAATTGTTGTTCTAATTCTTTATAATCGTCACGAACTAATTCAGCATTTTTACTTTTCCAAATATCGTTAGTACCATCTATATTACTCATCTGATTACTAATTCTTTCCAAACAATCAGCAATATCATTTACTTTATTTTCAAACTTCTGAATATTATCGGCAAACTGTTCACTTTTAATTGTTATTATCTTTTCCATATTGGTACTCCTCTCCCATTCTTCTCATCGATTCGCCCCAATTTTCATCAAATTTAGAATATACATTAGATGCGTGAATCATATATTTACCCATAAATTCTATTTGGTTAAGAAGAGGTCTTTGCTCTTCAAGAAAGGATACTGAAGTAGTTTTAAAGTTTTCGTAATCAACGCCTTCCCAGCATTCTTTTAAATTATCTATAATTGTCAATAAATCACTAAACATACTAGTTAATTCTTCATCGTTCCTAACCACATCAGAACCTATATTATTTATTTTATCATAATCAACTTTAATATCCATAGATACCTCCTAAACTAGTAAATTCATATGATTATTTATTAAGTCCGTAACGGTTATTTTATTGTCTATAGCTATCGAGTCCATATAATGTCTAAAATTATTAACTGCCTCATCGGTTAGAACACCATCTGCTTTTCCATTATAAACATCGGCTAATGCAATTTTCAAAGTATTAGAATACTTACTATCGAGAATTAGATCACTTGGTTCTATATTGTGATCGCTACTAACTTTATTTAAATATTCTTTGCAAATTAATATAGATTTTTCACTAAGTGCTGGAATACTAACATCAGATTTAACAACCATATTTAATACTGTTTTTTGGATCTCTTTATAATCTTCCAATTTCATTTCGTCCAAATTAAATTTATCACCAAATATTTTCTTAATTACAGTAAATAATTTTTCACTTTTAGTATTATCCAATAATAGTTCAACTAAACTATCTCCACCTTCTTTATTTTGGTTCAATAATTCGATGAAATTATTCTGATATTCACCATCTATACTTAAAAGGAGCTCACTTAATTCACTAGTCGAAATTGCTAACCCTTCACTAACGCTAGTAACTTCTGTATCTTCACCAACATAATCGGTAGAACCATCATCACCATAATAATCTCCGCCACCGGAATAGCCGCCTCCGCCGCCTCCGCCACCAGAGCTTCCGCCTGAACTTCCACCGCCACCACTATAGGTACCGTTTTCGTAGTCATTTTCTAATCCTTTTTCGGTTTCTTCAGCTACTCCTAAATGAGAAGTAATTTCACCAACTAATTTTTGATGAGCACTAGATAAGCTTGTAACTTGGCTTTGAATTGTTGGTAAACTTGTCAAAAATCCCAAACTAGTTAATGGTTCAAAACTATTAGATAATTTGCTTGATACTTCGCTTTCAAGTATTGAAGCTGCATTTGCTACATATGTCATAACACTATAAGCAGCTTCAGAATTTATCGATATTTTTTTATTTGCCATAATTACACCTCTATTATTCCTATAATAATTATAATTGATTATTAACTAAAATAAAATATTTTATTATTTATTATTGATTCTTTGACATAGTACTTGTTTCAACTATTACTTCATCATTATATCTATATTTAAACTTACCAGAACGAATTCTAAACCAAATAAGTCCAAGTCCAATTAACCCTAATAATACAGAAATAATCTGGGCAATCTTGAAATTTCCTAGCATAAGACTATCTTGTCTACCAGCTTCAATTACAAATCTACCAGCTGAATACCATATAAGATAAGCTCCAGTAATTTGACCTTCTTTAATGAATTTTAGTCTTCTTAAAATAAGTAATATTATTAATCCAATAAAATTCCAAATTGATTCATATAGAAATACTGGTTCATAATAATTACCATTTATCTTCATTCCATCGACAATGAAATCAGGCAAATGAAGACTTTTTAAATGTTCAGCAGTAGTCAATGCACCATATGCTTCACCATTAAAGAAATTCCCCCATCTACCAATCATCTGACCTGCTATTAATCCAGGCGCACATATATCCGTCATTCTAAGTATTCTATATTTATGTCTAAAGCAAAAATATACTAAATAACCTAGTCCAAAAAGTATTCCACCATGAATAGCCAATCCGCCATTCCATATTTCAAATATTTCTGCTTGGTGAACTCCATAATAATCTAAATTAAAAATAACATAATATAGTCTTGCTCCAATAACTCCCCATATAACAGTCCAAAATATTAGATCAGACATTACTTCATAAGTAATATCTTTTCTTTTACCTTCACGGAAAACGATAATCATTCCCAAAAGTATTCCAACTAATATACAAATTGAATACCAATATATTTGAAAAAATCCTAAATCTATAGCCACTCTATTCATTATTTAAACGCCCTCTTTATCAATGGTTTTAATATTACATCTTCAATTAAAAATCTAAGTATACTAAGTAATATAGATATCACAAACAATATCCATATATTAGTAAAATCTAATTTAGAAAACATTACGATATCCGTCAATTTCAATAAAACAGTATTAATTACAAAGTAGAATAATCCGAAAGTAATACCAGTAATTGGCATAGTAAGAGTAACAATAACTGGTCTAACTACCTGATTAAGTACATAAATAATCAAAGCTGCAATAGCTGCCCATAATATTATTGGTTCAGCAATTTTAATAGATTGGAAGAATATACTTAATAGTAAAAGAGTAATTGTATATGAAAAAAGATAAAGTAATATTTCATATATTTTACCACTAATACTCTTAATTCTCATTGTTTCATCACTTTTACTATCTAGTTTAGTTTTTTCTTTTTCAAGAGTTTCAATATCTATTATTTTTTCTTTCTTCTTTCCTTTTGATTTTTTATTACTCATAGCTTCCTCCTATAGTATCTTTTTAAGGAACATACCTGTATATGAATTCTTATCTTTAGATACTTCCTCAGGAGTTCCTTTGGATACTATTTCTCCACCTTTTTCGCCACCTTCTGGTCCAATGTCTATAATATAATCAGAACATTTTATCATATCGAGGTTATGCTCTATTACTATTACTGTATCTTTATTATCCACTATTTTCTCGATAATTGCAAGGAGCCTTTTAATATCCGCTGAATGCAAACCGGTTGTTGGTTCATCCATAATATATAGAGTTTTTCCAGTTGGTTTCTTTTGCAATTCCTTTGCTAATTTTATTCTACCTGCTTCTCCTCCAGATAATGTCGGAGCGCTTTGTCCAAGTTTGATATAACCTAGACCAACTGCTTCTAATACTTCCAATTTTGATTTAATTTTTTGTTGATTTTCAAAGAATTTTATAGCTTCAGTAACTCTCATATCCAATACATCAGCAATATTTTTACCTTTAAATTTAATATTTAAAGTCTCGCTATTATATCTAGTTCCATGACATACTTCACAAGGAACATATACATCAGGCAAGAAATGCATTTCTATCTTTTTAACTCCATCACCACGGCATGCCTCACATCTTCCACCTTTGACATTAAAGGAGAATCTATTCTTTTCAAAGCCATACATTTTAGCTTCTTTAGTATTGGTAAATAGTTCTCTTATATCATCAAATACACCAGTATATGTTGCTGGATTACTTCTTGGCGTCCTACCGATTGGATCTTGAGTTATTTCGATTATCTTATCGATATTTTCCAATCCATTAATCTTCTTATGTTTTCCTGGATTAGGTTTAGAATTATAAACATATTTCATTGCAGCAGTAGATAAAATATTCATAACTAAGCTAGATTTTCCACTACCAGAGACACCGGTTACACAAGTATATGTTCCAAGTGGGAATTTCACATCTATGTTTTTTAAATTGTTTTCTGTAGCTCCAATTATTTCAATAAATTTCCCAGTACCTTTTCTTCTTTTTTTAGGTACATCTATTTTTTCTTTTCCACTTAAATATCTTCCGGTAATACTCTCTTCTACTTTCATAACTTCTTCTGGAGTACCCTTAGCTACTATTTCTCCACCAGCATCGCCAGCTCCTGGTCCTATATCTACCAAGTAATCGGCAGCTAACATAGTATCTGTATCATGTTCAACTACTATTAAAGTATTTCCCAAATCTCTCATTTCTTTCAACGATTTAATAAGTCTATCATTATCTCTTTGATGTAGGCCTATACTAGGTTCATCAAGTACATATAACACACCAGTTAATTTTGAACCAATTTGCGTTGCTAGTCTTATTCTTTGTAATTCTCCACCTGAAAGAGTTCCTGCCATTCTAGATAATGTTAAATAATCTAATCCAACATTTATTAAAAAGTTCAATCGATTTTTTATTTCAACTATTAATAATCTAGCAATCTCTTCCTGTTCCTTAGTTAATTTTAAATTATCAAAGAATTCTTTGATTCTTATAATACTCATTGAGCATAATTCATATATATTTTTATTTCCTACTTTAACTTGTAACACTTCATTAGATAGACGAGATCCATGACAAACCTCACATTCTTGTTCAATCATATAGTTTTCTAACCAATCTCTTATCCATGTACTTGATGTTTCCATATATCTTCTTTGAAGATTATTGATTATTCCCTCATAAAAGTCTCTTTGATTAGTAATATTTCCGCTCCTAGAAGAATATTTAAATTCTATTATTTCATCGCTTCCATAATATATTAAATCTCTTTCTTTAGCAGTTAATTTGCTAAATGGTTTAGTCATATTTATTTTGTAATGCTTACAAAGGCATTCTAGTCTTTTAAAGTATATATTATCAGTATCATCGCCTAATGTTACTATGGCACCTTCTTCGATACTTTTGGTCTTATCTGGAACAACTAAATCTGGATCAATCGATAATTTCACTCCTAATCCCTTACATTCAGGGCATGATCCATATGGGGCATTAAAACTAAATAATCTAGGTTCAAGTTCAGGAAGAGAAAAATCACAATTAGGACATGCATATAATTCACTCATCAATATTTCTTTTTCTCCAACTATATCTATCAATACTTTTCCACCTGATAATTTAGTTGCAGTTTCGATAGATTCAAATAATCTACCTCTTACATCCTCCTTGATTATTAAACGGTCTACAACTACATCGATATTATCTTTAATATTTTTCTCAAAGGTAATATCTTCCGTTAAGTCTTTCATCTCACCATTAACTCTAATTCTAACGAATCCATCTAATTTTAATTTATCTAAAAGTTCTTTATGCGTACCCTTTTCACCATGTACTACCGGTGACATAATTATCATCTTAGTACCCATTGGATATTCGAGTAATTTGTTGGTCATTTCTTCAATACTTTGACCTTTTATAGGTATTTTATGGTTTGGACAATATGGAATACCAATTCTTGCAAAAAGAAGTCTAAAATAATCGTAGATCTCAGTAACCGTTCCAACTGTACTACGAGGATTATTACTAGTAGTCTTTTGGTCGATACTAATAGATGGTGATAATCCTTCTATGGAATCAACATCAGGTTTTTCTGTACCACCTAAAAACTGTCTAGCATAACTAGAAAGACTTTCTACGTATCTTCTTTGTCCTTCTTCATATATAGTATCGAATGCTAAACTTGATTTTCCACTACCTGAAACACCCGTCATAACAATCAACTTATTCTTAGGTAATGTAATATCAATATTTTTTAAGTTATTCTCCCTTGCACCCTTTATTACTATTTCATCCATAATAATCACCTCAAATTGCTAGTTTATAATAACATAATATTATAAAAAAATAAATAACTGCTAAGAATATATAGCAGTTATATTTTTGGTTTATAATTCTTTTTTAAAGTTTTTACATTATGCTCTACTTCCATATAATTTGAATCATACTTACTGAGCAAATCTTCAGTATTTCTTTTACCCATAAAAATATTGTTTATTTTATGGATAAATTCTTTTTTTATATTATCATTTCCCTCCATATATTTATTATATAGATTTATAGCTTGAATAATAGAAATGACGTATGTCTCAAGTTTAATTCTTTTTTGAAAATCCATTTTTTCTTCTTGAATCAATCTATTAATTGCACCTGATAGATAGGCTAAGCGATGTTTTATAATGTTATTAGTAACAGCACCATCTTCTATTTTATTACTGAACAATAATTCAATAAAAATAGGAAGGGTCTCTGAATTTGTAAGTTTATTTATTCCACCGCCTGCATTTTCCATTTCTACATGAGTTATCTCATGAGCATATATGCAACTATTTATTCTTTTATCCACAATAGGTAGTAATATATCTTTAAAAAGAACTGCATTATACTTAGGAAAATCTAAGTAACAAGCTCTTGCTGTAACTTCCTGAAGCTTATTAACCAAGTTAATAGGAAGCGCTGTTGGTAAAGTACATATAAGTCCTTCACAGAATTCTTTATCGACATAAAAATTATTTTCATATTTTTTAAAATTAAAGTCTGGTTTAAAACACTGGATTTCCTGTAAATTAATACCTAATTCATTCCATTTTTTAGAGCTAGATTTAACATAATTCAAATCATGATTATTTGTACTAAAATCATAATCTATCATTAAATCTTTATCATTAGTAATTTCATCTGCTAAGTCTTTAATAGAATTAGGAAAATTAGTAGGTAATACTTCATCATATGAAAAAAATTTTTCCTTATATCTAATTTGATTTATTGTTTCATCATTCTCATCTATTTTATATTGAAATAAAGAACCTGTATTCATAATTTATTTTATAAACCTTTCCCTAAAATTACATTTTTTACATAATGGATGAATAGCTTTTCCATTTTTAAAATTTTCCACTATTTCTGTGGATATTTTTTTATTTAAGATATTATCTAATGACTCTTCAAAAATATTACCTAAGTTTATAATACCATCGGAATCCAAACAACATGGAACCACTGTACCATCCGAAAGTATACCAATATGTGTTCTAAGTCCATAACAAGTTCCATCACAATTAACACTATTGCCTAAATCAGGCCAAGTAAATAAATTATCTTTATCCACAAAAGTGTTGATATCTATTTTTATACTCTTGTCTGTTAATAATTTTTTTTCTAAAGATTCGTCAATATCATAATACTGTTTAAGTTTGTCTATAATAGTCAAAGTATCATTTGTTGGTTTTAATGAGTTAAGATTCCATATTCTATAACTTATATAGATGCTTGACGTTATTTTTATACTTGTTCTAAATACTTCATCATAATAATTTTTATCCCCATTTTCAGAGTGTAATGAAATATTTATTTGTCTTAAAGCTTTAGAATTATTAAAAATATCCACAAATCTGTTAATTAAAGTACCATTGGTAGTAATATTTACTTTGATATTATTCTCTTCACAAATAGATAATATTTCTTTTAAGTTTGGATGAAGTAGTGGCTCTCCTTGAACATGTAAATATACATAATCAGTATATGGTTTAATCTTACCTATGACTGTTCTAAATTCGTCAATAGTCATATTTCTTTTCTTTTTGTTTGTTCTTTTACAAAACGAACAATCTAAATTACATATATTTGTTATCTCAATGTATACTTTTTTAAATCTTTTTTTCATATAATTATTTCTCTTCTAATTTTAACTCGAAAATTAAATCTCTTAATTCCATTGCTCTTTCGAAATCTAGATGTTTAGCAGCATCTTTCATCTCTTGCTCCAATTCCTCAATATTCTTTTCTAACTCTTTCTTAGACATCTTCTTAGTATTCTTCTTGTCCTTACTATTTGCCTTGTCATCAATATTACTTATTAGGTCTCTTATCTCTTTGACAATTGTCTTAGGAACAATATTATGTTCTTCATTATATTTCTCCTGAATGGCTCTTCTTCTAGCAGTTTCATCAATTGCATATCTCATTGAATCGGTAATGTTATCTGCATACATTATACATTTACCCTCAGCATTTCTAGCGCATCTACCAATTGTTTGAATCAAACTTCTAGAACTTCTTAAGAATCCTTCTTTATCTGCATCTAAAATTGCAATTAAACTAACTTCAGGTATATCAATACCTTCTCTTAATAGGTTAACTCCAACTACACAATCATAATTACCTAATCTTAAATCTCTAATAATCTTTAACCTTTCTAAAGTTTTAATTTCCGTATGAAGATATGCTACCTTAATATCTAATTCCTTCAAATAGTTAGTTAATTCTTCACTCATCCTAATAGTTAAAGTAGTAATTAATACTCTTTCATTCTTTTCTTTTCTAGATTTAATCTCGTCTACTAAATCATCTATTTGTCCTAAAGAAGGTCTTACCTCGATAATTGGATCTAGAAGTCCAGTAGGTCTTATTATCTGTTCAATATACTTATTATTTGTTAATCCCAATTCGTAATCTCCAGGTGTTGCAGAAACATATACAACCTGATTTAATTTTTCCTCGAATTCTTCAAATTTAAGTGGCCTATTATCAAGAGCACTCGGTAATCTAAATCCGTATTCAACTAGTGTAGTCTTTCTTTGCCTATCACCATTATACATTGCTCTAACCTGTGGTATTGTTACATGTGACTCGTCTACCATAAGTAAAAAATCATCAGGGAAGAAATCAATTAAAGTAGTTGGGGTCTCTCCTTCTCCTCTTAAAGCCAAATGTCTAGAATAGTTTTCCACTCCGCTACAAAAGCCAGTTTCTCTAAGCATCTCCAAATCATGATTGGTTCTTTCTTCTATTCTTTGTGCTTCTAGTAGTTTATTATTCTCTTTAAAATATTTAACTCTTTCTTCTTTTTCCTTTTCGATACGAGTAATAGCAACCTGTAATTTTTCATCACTAGTTACAAAATGACTTGCAGGGAAAATAGAGATTGTCTTCTTATTATTTTTTATCTCACCTGTTAATGTATCAATTTCACTGATTCTATCAATTTCATCGCCAAATAATTCAATTCTTAGACCATTTGTTCTTTCATTGACCGGAATTACTTCGATAACATCACCTTTTACTCTAAATGTTCCTCTTTTAAAATCTATATCATTTCTCTCATATAACATATCAACTAACTTATTTAGTATTTCATTTCGATCTATGACATCACCAACTGATAAGGTTAACATCTTATTGATATATTCTTCTTTTTCTCCAATACCATATATACATGAAACGCTAGCTACAACTATAACATCTCTTCTAGATATCAAATTACTTGTAGCGAAATGACGAAGTTCATCTATTTCATCGTTAATAGAGGAATCTTTTTCAATATAAGTATCCGTTTGAGGAACATATGCTTCAGGTTGATAATAATCATAATATGATACGAAATAGCATACTTGATTATTAGGAAATAATTCTTTAAATTCACTATATAGTTGACCAGCTAATGTCTTATTATGGGCAAGTACAAGAGTAGGTTTATTTACTTCTTTAATAACATTAGCCATAGTAAATGTTTTTCCAGTACCTGTTGCTCCCAATAATACTTGATGTTTAACACCATTATTGATTCCTTTGACTAGTTCATCAATTGCTTTTGGTTGATCGCCACTAGGTACATAATTGCTAACAAGATTGAACATATCAAGATACCTCCTTTAACGAATTTTATATTTATGATATATCATATCATATTTTTTAATTAATGTAATATAAAAACAAGATATTACTATCTTGTTTATTAACTATTCTTTTATTTCTTCTATTGCATCATTTATTGGACTAAAATCAATATAGCCACTTACTTCATTATCCATTACCCTAGTAATTTTAAATGAATCTGCTAAAGATTTAGACATATCTAATACGCTTTGTTCTGGTAAATAACTAGAATAAGCAAATACTACCAAGCAATTATTTGGAAGTGCTTCAAGAGATGTATAAACTACTATCAAATTATTAGAACCTATCGTTCCTTTAAATTCTATCAATAATTTATTATCTACTTCTCTTTCATAGACCTCGGTAAGATTTAGTCCAGATACTTTACTATTCATTGAAGTTAATAATTGATTTTTCTTGGCTGAAACTAAATTATAAGAAGCACCCATTAACCCTACTTCGTATATAGTTTCATTATATTCAAATATTAATGTATCACTATCATTATCTTCTTCATAATAGGCACTAGCTGGTATCTCTATTTCATAACTTCCTAATCTTACCTTTTGCTTAGTACTTAGAGATTCAACATGATAATTATTTTCTGTCTGTTCCACGTCATCCATAACGGAATCAGTACTAGTAACTCCAATTAAGAAGATTATTCCAACAGTTAAACCACCCAAAAACATTAAGCCAAATACTATTGCAGCAATTATTATACCAATATGAGATTTCTTTTTTGGCGCTACTGGTTCTTTATAATTTGATACATTTACTTCATGGCTTTCTTCCGTATTTGTCTTTTTATCTTTTTCATGATGATTCTCTATTTTTGTACCGCATTTTGCACAAAATTTTGAATTATTAAGAACTTTTGCTCCACACTTTATACAAAACATAATTATCTCTCCTTTATTATTACAAGATAATTATAATATAAATATAAATCTTATTAAAGAAAATTTTTAATCATTTAGATTATAATAATTACTAGTCATGATTGCAGCAAGTTCATCGTCTTCATTAAATACTTCTGCCCTATAAAAACCTATTTTATGTCCCATTTTAACTATAGAGGCAACTACCTTTGTTTCTTTTTTACATGGCTTTAAATAATTGATGTTCCCATCTATTGTTACACCTTTATAATCATTTACGTAGCATAACAACCCTATTGCAGTATCAGCTAATCCAAATATAAGTCCTCCATGTACCGTTCCCCAAGGATTAAGTGATGCTTTGCTAACATCGATATGAGCTTTTACTACTTCCTTTGTTACTTCATCAAAAACGATATTGTTAGTATAATCAAAGCCTTTTACTTTTGTATAATGTTCATTTATTTCTTTTATTTCCATTCTATTTTACCTTATACGTAGTTCCTTCCCTAGTATCTATTAATTCTATGCCTTTCTCTAATAAGTCATTTCTAATTTTATCCGCCTTATCAAAATCTTTATTCTTCTTTGCTTCTTTTCTCTCTTCGATAAGTTCTAATATCCAAGCATCATCCATTTCATTAGTATCAGTCTTTGTTAAATCCAAATCCAATACTTTATCGAAATTATTGATCAGTTCTAACTTGGTTTTGCCATTAATATCACTATTTAATACTTCATATAAAATTGCTAAAGCATTTGGAGTATTAACATCATTTGCTAATTCTTCTTTAAATCTATCATTATAAGAATCAAAAATATTCTTATCTATTTCACCATCATTTTTTATATTAGCTATTTTATTCTTTAACTTCATATATGCATTTTCAGCCTGCTTTAAGGCTTCGAAAGAAAATAATAATTGTTTTCTATAACTAGTATTTAAACACATATATCTGAATGATAATGGATTATACCCTTCCTCTTCTAACTTTGATACAGTCAGAATATCGCCCTTTGATTTGCTCATTTTTCCGTCTTTTTCTATCAAATGTTCATTATGGAACCAAAAATGACACCATTCATGACCTAGATATGCTTCACTTTGAGCAATCTCATTAGTATGATGAGGAAATATATTATCTACTCCTCCACCATGAACATCTAAATACTCTCCTAAATATTTAATAGATATTCCGGAACACTCGATATGCCAACCTGGATATCCTTTTCCAAAAGGAGAATCCCATACTAATTCTTGATTTTCAAACTTAGATGAAGTAAACCATAAAGCAAAGTCTGCCTGATTCCTTTTCCTATCATCGAACTCTACGCCTTCTCTTACACCTACAACCATATTATCTGCTTTATGATTAGTTAGTTTGTAATAATCATCTAATTTAGAAACATCAAAATAAATATTACCTCCACTTTCATAAGCATAATCTTTATCTAATAAATCTGTAATGATTTTTATATACATATCAATTTCACCAGTAGCAGGTACTACTATTTCTGGTTTCTTACAATTAACCTTTTCAAAATCAGTAAAGAAAGCATCGGTATAGAATTTAGCAATCTCCATTGCACTCTTATGTTCTCTTTTAACTGCCTTCAACATTTTATCTTCACCAGAATCACTATCGCTAGTTAAATGACCAACATCGGTAATATTCATTGCCCTAGTAACATCATATCCAAGATATCTAAGTGATTTTTCAAAAAAGTCATGATTGATATAATTTCGCATATTTCCAATATGTGCATAATGATAAACAGTAGGTCCACAAGTATACATCTTAACCTTACCCGGTTCATGTGTAATAAACTCTTCTACTTTTCTAGTTAATGTATTGTATATTTTCATAATTAATTCCTTTCCAAAAATAAAACCCATTACTGATTGTAATAGGTCTATTAATAATAACTAATATTTAATATACTCTAAAACAATCAATATAATCATTGAATTTGCAACAACAGATACAATTGTTTAATTGATTGTTCTTCATATAAAACTCCTTGGAAATATAATATCACCTAGAATATAAATTATCAAGTTATGAAATTTCAAATTATTATAAATAGATATTCACTAAAAAAGCAAAGAAATATTTTTCTTTGCTCAATATATCATTTATTTAACGATAAGATAATATCCATCATTATTTTTTATAAATTTATTAGTTTTAGTAGGTATTTTTTCTAAATAATTATCTAAATCTTTTTCATCACATAAATAATTATTATCAATGGTATAAACTAACTCATCCTTTATATAATAATCTTTACTAGTTATTTCAATATCATTTTCTTCTTTAACATCCATAATTTTTCTTATAACAGGTAATTCATTGTGATTAAATTCTTTATTAAGAATATAATAATCCAATTTTTTATAATATTTAAATTCAATATCGTTATACATAAATGTTTCATTTTCTATTTCAACATTGAACATTTCTTTTATTTTATTATTGATTACTTCTTTATTAAGCATATAAGTTTCATCATCGATAGTAAAATCATCACTTGATAAATTATCTATAGCATAAGCAAGTATAAATTTATTAAAATCCATATCATTTAAATATTGATTTCCCATTGTTAATTTATAATTATCGAATATATTAGAATATTTCTCAATTAATGCTTGTTTCTTTAGTTCATTTTCATCTACGGTATTTTGTTCTTCTTTATCATTTTCCTTGTTAGTTTCTTTATTCTCTTCGTTAGGTTTATTAATATCATTATCAGTTATTTCATTCTTTACTAAATATTTATCAAAATAATGATCATTAATTAAAAAGCCGATTGTAACTAAATAAGATATTACTAAAAGAGCAATTATAATTTTTTGAGATATAATCTTTCTATTTCTATCTTTTATATATCTATCATTTGCTTTTTTTACTTCTTTATCTATTTCTGTACTTATTTGAGATTTTGCAAATTCAAATACTTCTAGTTTTATCTCATCAACATTTAATTCTTTATCTTCCAACTTCATTAATTCTTTCTTTGCCATAATCTCATCCCACCTTAACTTGTTATTATACATAATTTAATGTATTTAATCAAAACATTTATTTTATTTTCTATACATGATATAATTATTCCATAATAGGAGGTGTAATATGAGTGGTTATGTATCCGAATTATTAGATTACCTAGATCTTTATAAAGTACTGTTAGAAAATCATTTCTATTCGGATGAAAATAACGATAAGGCAAATGAATTAATTAGATTAATTGAATCGCTTAATACTGCATATGATAATAAAGATTTATCCTCCTATAATTTTGTTGATTTAAAAAGAACGTTATCTATTTTATTTCATCCCGATCGGAACAAGATAATGATACCAGAAGGGCTAAATATAAATTCTCTAGAATTGTTATCTAAGACAAATGGAATTATCGATAGTATAGAAAGAGAAACTGGAAGAAAAAATGCATTTGATTATAATGAAGCAGAACCATTTTCTACACCATATGAAAGAAGATATGAAGAATACACAAATAATGATTATTATTACGATGATATTCCATTTGAACAAAATGAAGAATATGTAAGAAAAGAAAAGGAAAAAATAGAAAGACAAGAAAAGTTTGATAAAGCAGTAGAAAAAATAAAAGATGGTATTATTAAAACAAAAGATTATATCTGTCTTATCTCCAAAGAACGATTCAACGCAATGTTTAGAAGTATTCCATCTAATTCAAAAGATTATTTCAATATAAAAAAAAGATTCGAAAATTCATTAAATAATCTTACTTCTAGAGTAAATGTTCTTCAAAGTACATTGATGATATTAAATAGTAATATGACAATGCTAAATAATAACTTTCAAAATGAAGTAAGTGATTATAATATGGAAATGTATTATAATAATTTATTAAAGTATGCTCAAGCAGATTATAATAAGAAAGACGAAGCATTTAGAAAAGCTACTAATAGATACAATCAAGTTATTAAAGATTATTCACCTGTATATAATGGCATGATAAACTATTGGTTAAAGGAAACCGGTGAGTTATTAACTGATATAATAAATGTAGATAACGAAATATATGAAAAACAATTTTATGGTAATGACAAGAAAGAAATCAAATTATTAGAAAAGAGACGAAAAAAATTAAATAAAGAAAAAGATGAATATCTAACTTTTGAAGAAATGCAAGGAAAAGCAATTGAATATTTAAAAGAAAACTATCCAGACTATAAAGAAGCAATAGATACATTTAATAAAACAAGAGCTGAATATAATAAAGCAAGAAGTGATTATACTTATTTATTAAATCATAAACAGGATATTCAGAAAGAACAATATCAAAGAATATATAAAGATTATAATAACAAATATATAATTTTAGATCTTAGAATAAAAGGAACAAAAAGTAAACGTGATAGATTGGCTAGAACGATATATAATACTAAAATAAGGTATAATGATTTTATAGATAAGTATTCAGAAATATACGATAAAGAATATGAAAATGAAGAAGTACATTCTTCTAGAAAGTGAGAATAGATAATGAAATATATTATATTAGGTTTGCTAATAATATTTGTATTTTTAATAGCCGTTATGGTTATATTAATAAAATACAATAGAGATAAAATAAGTGATTTATTGATAAAGATACATGAAGCTGAAGAAAATATCCATATTTTAATCAATAAAAAAATAGAATTAATTCTAAATATTAATAATTGTATCGAAGAAAAATCGGATGATATAAAAATAGATAATATCGATGATATAACAAATAAAGAACTCAATATTTATGAACAGAATAGTATGTTGAATAATTGTTATAATCAAATATTAGAAATTGTTGATTATAATAACAACGTAGTATTAGATGATGAAGAGTATAAAAATGTTAAAAAATTAAAAGATGTATCAATTAGTTTAATTGGTGTACAAAATTACTTTAACGATAATATAGAAATACTTAATGAGTCTATTAATAAATTCCCTGCAAATCTTATTACTAAAAGTAAAAAAATTAAAAAGAGAGAATTATTTATTAATGAAAAAAATGAGATATTTGAAATACTCAAAAAAGAGTAAATCAAATATCTTTTATTTGCCAATCAATAGGTTTTAAATTATTCTTTTCTAAAAATGCATTCGTTTTAGAAAATGGTTTACTACCAAAGAATCCTCTATAAGCTGATAAGGGTGATGGATGTGGTGATTCTATAATATAATGAATTTTATTAGTTATTAATTGTTTCTTGCTTCTTGCATCACTTCCCCAAAGTATAAATACTACTGGGGTTGTTTTTTTATTGATTAATTTAATAACTTCATCAGTAAAGATTTCCCAACCTTTATTGCTATGACTTTTGGGAGTGTCTTTTACAACTGTTAAACTTGAATTTAATAATAAAACTCCCTGTTTCGTCCAAGGTACTAAACTCCCATTTTTAGGTATTTCGTAGCCTAAATCATCTTTAAGTTCAGTGAAAATATTAACTAGTGATGGGGGTTTAACAATTCCCTCTTTTACAGAAAAAGATAATCCTTCAGCTTCACCTTCTCCATGATATGGATCTTGCCCAAGTATTACTACTTTAACATCTTCATAGCTAGTATTTTGAAATGCTTTAAATATTTCACTCATCTTTGGATAACATACCTTAGTATTATATTCATTTACTACAAAATCATTTAATTTTTTAAAGTAATCCTTTTGATATTCTTCTTTTAATAATAAATCCCAATCGTTACCAATCATAATATTCTCCATTACTTATGATATTCTTCATTATTCATAATTTTATATGACCTATAAAGTTGTTCAAGAAGTATAATTCTAAACAATTGATGTGGAAAAGTTAATTTTGAAAAAGAAAGTAAATAATTTGATCTTGTTTTAATCTCATCACTCAATCCTACGCTTCCCCCTATAATGAATGTTATATTACTATAATTATTGTATATGGAATCTATCTTTTTAGATAACTCTATACTAGATAATTCATTACCTTCAATAGCAAGCGAAATTACATAGTCTTTACTATTTATATATTTCTCTATTCTTTCTTTTTCTTTTCTAATTGCAATTGATTTATCAGTAGTATTTTCATCCTCTACTTCAATTATTTCAATAGTCGTATATTTGGATAATCTTTTCTTATATTCTTCTATTGCATCTTTATAAAATTTTTCTTTAATTTTTCCTACACATATTATCTTAATCATTTTTTACCTTTGCTTTTGCTCTAATTTTCTTTGTTTTATGATAGACTCCAAATGCGCCTTTATATAAATAATAAGCACCACTTAGTTTCTTATCATATTCACCAACTAATTCAACTACTTGTCCTCCGAAACCTTTTTTAAACTGATATATTCCGTACTGATCATCATCTTCTGATAGATCGCTAGATATACCATAGAAGTTATAATATTTATAATTATTTTCTAGTGCATATTTAATCATTTCATAGTGGATTGTATAGAAAGATTGATATTTTAAATATTCATCATATGCTCCACCCATAAATGAAATAACTTCATTTCCATAAGTGAAATAAAATATTGCACCAAGAGTTATCTTACTACCTTTTTCTTTATATAGATTTTCATATTCATCTATCTGATTTTTTAATCTGTCCAATTCATCTTTTTTTAATTTTAATTTATTTTCACCAATTTTTTTCTTACCAAGTTCTATATCTTTAAGTAATTCATTATAATCTTTTTCTAATATTTTATATTCATCTTTATATTCATTTAATTTATCCTCGATTAGTAAATCAGCAAATATTAGTTTAAGATACTTCCCATTTCCAAATCCTTCATACATTGATTTTAAATAATCAAGTGGTCTAGAAATAAATCCCCTTCTATCACTAGTATGATCCATTATATGCTTAAATTCAGCAACATCATCTATATTTCCTTCTCTTATAACAACACCATTTTTCTCATTTTTTCTAATCATTTGTCTAGTCTTTGAAGTCATATCTGCCATTACATCATCAAGTGTTTTATCTTGTAAATTAATCCAATACATCCATTTTGCTTGTAATGATTGTTCACCTTTTTTAGCTGCTTGTTCCTTATAATTTAATTTATTTAGTAAGGAAACAAATTTCTGATTGTTTAAGCCACCTTCAATAATATTATTATCCTTATCTCTTTCGTGATACTGAACATATGGATCTATTTTTAAGAATAAACCACCATGTTCTTTTGCATATTTACTTACTTCTCCATCAAATTCTTCAAATAAAGATAAATTATCATAATCAAGCAAATAGCCTCTTGGAGCATAATACATCTTTTTACCTATAGGAGTTTTTTTAGATAATAATAAAGTAGCTGCAACTAATTTCCCTTTTTCCTTTGTTCCTACTATTTCATAATCCCATCCATTTTTACTTTTTATTTTTCCCCAAAAAGAATTTTGCATAAATGTCCCATATTTATGGTTTAATGCAAACTTATCAAATTCCTTATCATCAATTTTTTCTAATTTCATAATATCATCCTCATCTTTATTTATTTTATCATAATATTAAAACAATATCGATAAAACGATATTGTTTATTTTATATTTCAATTAAATTAGCACCACTTATTTGATTAGCAACTATAATCTTATCGGTATCAAATATACCATCTAATTCCTGTATTGCATTTTTAAGAGCTAAATCATAAGTATTATTATTTTCACTTATATGTGCAAGAACAATATAATTAGTATTATCACCGACAACTTTCTTTAAATAACTAGTAGCAGACTTATTGGATAAATGTCCTGTATCACCAATTACTCTTTGCTTTAATATAAATGGATAAGGTCCATTCATAAGCATTTCTTCATCGTGATTAGATTCAATAATATATAATGATTTATTTTTAGTTATATCAATTATTTTTTTACTTACATAACCAGTGTCTGTCATATATACTACTGATTTATTATCGTCTTCAAATATATATCCATTATTCGGTACATCATGAGATGTATTAAATAACTTTATACTTATTGTTCCTATCCTAATATCATCATCTATAACTTCTATATAATCTCTGTCTATAACTTTCTTAAGTGGTGATACTAATTCTTTTCTTACATAGACTTTACAACCAATTTTTTTAGAAATAGAAGCCAAGCCTGACATGTGATCACTATGTTCATGGCTTATAAATACGGCATCAATCTTATTAACATCTTCATTTATTTCTTCTAATGTTTTTTTGATTCGTTGAAAAGGGACTCCAACATCTATTAAAAGTCTTGTTCCATTGCTTTCAATAAATGTCGAATTTCCTTTAGAACCACTCGATATTACTTTGATCTTCATTAATAGAAATCCATAGGATTTAAAGAATATCCTTTTCCTGTAATAAAAGTTTCTCTATAGAAACTGAAATGAAGATGTACACCAGTTGCAAATCCTGATTGTCCCATAGTACCTATCTGCTGACCCATTTCAACAACTTGACCAACTTGAGCATATCGTTCAGCTAAATGGGCATAAACGGTTAATATACCATTACCATGATCTATTACAATATAATTACCATTATAAGAATGATACATCGAAGTAATTACTGTTCCATTGTTTGCTGCATAAATAGGTGAGCCATAACCACCAGTACCTGAAATATCGACTCCTTCATGAAGTTTACCCCAACGATAGCCATAACCACTGGAAATCATATAAGGCTTATTGGTAGGCCATGCCCATACGCCTGGATTCGCTATTGTTGGAATTACTTTACTGCCTTTAACAATAATTCTATCAACAGTTGGCGTTATTACTTCTGTATTAGTGGTAACAACTTGTTTTATATCACCATTTACTTTTTGAATTTTTCTTGTTACTCTTGATTGACCATTAGCGCCTTCTTGCTTAACTTTATCATAACCAACAAGCGTATTATTATCGTATTCGATCTTTGTTTCATACTTTTGTGTTTCAAGCGTTACCACATGATCTTCTTCAACAAGACTAAATACTGGATTTATAAGCCCCAAATTAACTTCTTGCCCTTCATATAACAAGTTATTTTCACTGGTAAAATCAGGATTAGCTATCAAAAATTCTATAACATTTAATTTATTATTGTTAGCTATATCTCTAATTGTATCACCGGATTGAACAGTATATTTCTTTTGTTCTTCAGTAGTACCAAATAATAGATACATATCTAAAGCATCGCTAGAGGTAAATATATTTTCTTCAACACTTATCTTTCCTTCTTTTATAGTTATTTGATTTTTTAAATAAATATCCTCAATAATTGTTCCTGTATCTTTTATAGGTGCTTGAGTTTTATTTAAGAAAGCATTATATGTTTCTTCTGGAATAAAAGCTTGAACTGCATCTTTAATCGATTTTTCAAATACTTTTCTATCTATAACATAAACTTTTTTATCTTCGGTAGTGTAGTTTCCTTGATCCTCACTGGACTCTTCACTACCTTTTATTGTTATTATGTAACCATTTATAGTAAATGGACTGATATCCTTTATTTCTTCATATAAATCTTTTTCTGATTTTATATTATTTGAATAAGTATATTCTTTAACGATATCCAAATCATTAGGAGGATAAACCCTATCAACTTTGTATTTTTCTTTTATTTCTGTCTGTTCATCATCTATATATTTTTCAAATAATTCCTTATTTTTTATATAACCAATCGTATCCCCTGCTAAATAAACTCTATATAATTCTTTAGGCTCACTAGTATATGTTATTTTTATAAAAAATATAAAAGAACTTAAAAGTAAGCTTACTATAGTTAATACAATTGTTTTCTTACCCATCATTGCCTCCTACGCCTTCGGTATTTTCATCAAATATCGAAAAGAATTTAGAAATATCCTTTTTGAATCTCAATGGAACTGTTCCTACTTGTCCATTACGATGCTTAGCTATTATAAATTCTATATCACTTGTCTGATCTTTTCGTTCTAATTCTTTTTTATAATAATCCTCTCTATAAAGGAAAGCAACTATATCTGCATCTTGCTCTATTGAACCGGATTCACGAAGGTCGCTAAGCATAGGTCTTGGATTTTCTTTTCTTTGTTCTGCTGCACGAGATAACTGAGCTAAAGCTACAACTGGAACTTTTAATTCAAGTGCCATTAATTTAAGTGATCTAGATATATCTGATACTTCTTGCTGTCTATTAGCACCATAATTACCATTCGAACCAATTAGCTGCAAATAATCGACAACAACTAAATCCAAACCTTTTTCACTATTAGCAAGTCTTCTACATTTACTTCTAATTTCACCAATTGTCACTCCTGCAGTATCATCAATATAAATATTTGTATTTTCTAATTTACTTAATGCTTCATTAACCTTATCCCAATCATTATCAAGTTGACCTGTAGCAAGTTTATATCCTTCGATATGACCAACGCACGCTATCATTCTTGTAGCAAGGCTTTCTCCACTCATTTCTAGATTGAAAATAGCAACAGTTTTATTACTATTAATTGCTGCATTAGTAGCAAGATTTAATGCCCATGCACTTTTACCAACAGCAGGTCTAGCTGCAATAATTATAAGTTCTCCTTCATGTAATCCCGTTGTAATCTTATCGATTCGTTGCCATCCAGTTGGAACTCCTGTTATTTCACCTTCAAGTGAAGATAACTTTTCTAAATTTGACTTAGTACTATCAAGTACTTCTTTAATTGTTCTAAATTCTGTTGACCTTCTATTTTTTACAACACTTAGTATTTTCTTTTCTGCATTATCTAAAGTTGAATTAATATCCGTATCATTATCATATGCAGATGTTGTAATTTCTGTGGATACTTCAATTAATCTTCTAAGCATTGCACAATCTTCAACTATCTTTATGTAACTTTCAATATTAGCTGCGGTAGGTACTATATTAAATAATTCTGTTAAATATTCAACTCCACCTATTTCAGCAAGAATACCTTTATTTTTTAACACTGTTGTTAAAGTTGTACTATCGATTGGAGTATTACTATTTCTAAGTTCGTTTAATACTTCAAATATTTTAGCATTATTAGAATAATAAAAGGATTCACTAGTTAACGCATCACATGCTTTTTGCATGGCAAATTTAGATAGAAGCATTGCTCCTATCACAGATTGTTCTGCAATTAAATTACTTGGTATCTCCTTCAATCCTGCCATATATACTCCTTATTTTTCTAATTTAACCTTAACTGTACCTACTATATCTTTATATAATTCTACTTTAACATTATGGAAACCTAAAGTAGCTAAACCACCATCGATAAGTATTTGTTTTTTATCGATTATTATACCATTTTTTTCTAATTCCTCTTTAATTTGTTTAGATGAAACACTACCATATACTTTATCCAAAGATCCTGTTTTTACTTTAAATACAAGTACCAAAGCTTCCATACTTTTTTTAATCTTTTCTGCTTCTTTTTTGTTTAGTTCATCCTGCTTCCTTAATTCACTTTGTTCATTTTGATATTTTGTATAACTACTTTCTGTTAGTTTTTCAGCATAGCCATTTTTGATTAGATAGTTTTCTGCATAACCATCCTTTACTTCTTTTATTTCCCCTTTTTTCCCTTGCTTTTTTAAGTCCTTCAAAAAAATTACTTTCATTTTTTCCTCCTTACTTAAAATTTTTTAAAGCTTCTTTTAATTTTTCAAACACCTCTTTAGAATATCTTGTTTCAACTTGTGCAGCTGCCTCATATGCATTTCCACCACCATCAAGATATTCTAGAACATCTCCTACATTTAATATACCTACACTTCTTCCGCTTATACCAAATTTATTTTTATCTATTCTACCTATTGCAAATGATGCTTCAATTCCATTAAATTGAAGTAATAAATCGGCAACCTTAGCCAAATCTTCTCTTCTATATACTAAAGTTCCTTTAGCTGAAGCAATAGCAACATTATTAAATATTTTAACATCAGTTAACATCTTATTTCTTTCGATATAAGCTTTTATATCCTGCTTTAATAATGCTTGTATTTCATCAGGAACTGCTCCATTATTACTAAGAATATAAGCAGCCATATAAGTATCCTTGCTTGTTTTTAATGCAAAGTTATTTGTATCTAATACTATTCCAGATAAAAGAGCAGTAGCTACTTGTTTTGGTATCTTATCCGTAACACTATTTAATAGATATGTAACCATCTCAGAGGCACTTGATAAATGCTCATCTACAATTATTAATCCTTTTTGAATTGATGTTTCATTATATTCATGATGATCTATTACTACTATATTATTAAAGTAATGCAAAATATCCTTATCTTGAAGTAGACCTTCCTTATTAGTATCAGTAATAATTAAAAGGCTATCTTCTTGAATTTTATCTTTTATTTTTCCACTATTCTCAATATGATATTTTTTATCTATCTTTTCTATTAGTTTCTTTACGCCTGCTTCCTTATATTTATCATTTACAATAATTGTGGCTTTTTTCCCGAACATTTTTACATATTCATACATACCTATATTACTTCCAATTGCATCTAAATCAAGATACTTATGTCCAATTATAAATACATTTGAAGATTTTTTTATCATTGAATCTAAATTATTCTTCTTTTTTAAAATTATCATATAGGCCTCCACAATCAATAATATTATACAATAAATAACAATCAAATAAAAGAAAAAAGCCATTGCTGGCTTTAATTATTCTGCTTCATCGTATGCTTTTAAAATTTCTTCTTCAAACATTGTACGAACTTCTGAGTTAATAGGATGAACAGTGTCACGATGTACTGTAACCATTTCTCCTTCCTCGTTTTCTACTTCTTTTGAAGTACTAGGCATTGCAATGAATAGACCCTTTTTCCCTTCGATTATTCTAATGTTATGAATAGCTAGTCCATCATCTATTGTTATAGATGCTCTACCTTTCATGCGAGATCCTTCTCTTTCTTCTTTTCTGATTTTTACTGATGTGATTTTCATCCTTAAATATCCTCCCTATAAAGTTTAACACTTTATGTATTAATCTTATAATAATTTTTTTAAAATTGCAATATATTATTCAAGTATTTAAAGACTATTACTTATATTAATATAATCAGATAAACTTAACTCTTCTGCACGAACTAATTCGTTGATATTATTGTCTATTAAATAGGCTTTAATTTTATCCCAATCATAGTCATATAAATTGTTTTTTAAAGTTTTTCTTTTAAATCTAAAACTATCTCTAACTAAATTTAAAAATTTGTTTTCATCTATAGGTTTTATTATCGTATTCTTTTTAGATAAAGAGATAATCATACTATCAACATTAGGTCTTGGATAAAAAACATTTTTAGATACAATAAATTCTTTTTTAATATCAAAATAATAATTTAAATAAACTGTTATTGATGAATACTCTTTTGATTTTGGTTTGCTTGAAAATCTATCACCCACTTCTTTTTGTACCATTATTACCATTTTTTCTATGTCTAATTTTTCATTTATAATCTTTTCTATTATAGGGGTAGTAATATAATAAGGTAAGTTAGCAATAACATATAATTTATTATATTTATATTTTTCTATATCATTTTTTATATTTCTATTTAAAAAATCATCAAAGATTATCTGTGAATTAGCATTGTCACTAAATTTATCTTCTAATATTGGTTTTAATTCTACATCTATTTCATAAGATATCGTCTTACAATATTTTGTTAATACCTCTGTTAAAGCTCCAGAACCAGGCCCTATTTCAATAATTAAATCATCTGTATTAGGAGAAGCTACCTTAACAATTTTTTCTATTATATTTCTATCTTGCAAAAAATTTTGTCCAAATTTCTTTTTAAAATTATGTTCAATCATATAATTCCACTTCCGAAAGTAATATATCATAATTCTTTTTAAAACAATAGAAAAACATTCCAATTAAGGAATGTTATTGTTTTTTTACTATTTGAACATCGATCATATTATGGCCTTTATAACCACGGTCGATTGCATGTTCTGCATCAACCACAAATAAATCTAATCTTTCATCCCTATAGCATGCACCACAGGTATCAAGCATTATGGCATCATATTTAACACCATCGATTGTAATAACAAGTTCATCGTAATATCTAAAGTATAATTTGTTTTCTTTAACTCCAAACACATTTTGCATATAATATGTGGCACCTGCAATTACTAACTTACCATTGTATGTATACCAACCATGCTCATCAGGTATAAAATTAACTCTACAAAAGCCTGCACCAACACATTCATCTTCATAAAATGAAGTAAGACGATACTTGTACACATCCGTTGATGAAGGATTTAGCGTGCTAGTTGCGTGATTCACAATTGGTGCTGGAGTCGGAGCTGGTTCAGGTTCAGGCTCTGGTTCAGGTGCTGGTGGTTCTACATATTCTAAATGAGATGATCTTAATGAACTGATGCCAGCAACATTAAATGTAGTTATCTTCGTAGCTGCCCCAACTTTAGTAAAACATGCCATAACTGCAACTATATATATTAAATCAAAAAATAATTGTTTAATTAAACTTTTTCGATTCTTCATTCTCTACCTCTATATTATTCAGTATAGCATAAGGATATCTCTGAGTCAATTCTAGATACCGAAAACCCTTTTGATATTATCCTCCGTAATCTTTGATACTTCCTCTATTTTTATTCCCTTTATTCTAGCAATTTCATCAGCAACATAATAAACATTTTTAGGTTCATTTTGCTTTCCTCTAAAAGGTTCAGGAGATAAATAAGGAGAATCTGTTTCCAAGATAATACTTTTTAGATCAATATTTTTAATGGTCTCCTTTAAATTAGTATTTTTAAAAGTTAAAATTCCTCCAATACCAAGCACAAAGCCAAGTTTTATATACATTAGAGCATTATCTAAATTTCCACTGAAACAGTGGATATCTCCAGTTACTTTTTCTTCTTTAAGAATATCAAAGGTATCTTGAAATGCATCTCTAGAATGAATTACTACAGGTAAATTATGTTTTCTTGATAAATCAATCATTTTCCTAAACAATTTTTTTTGTTTATCTTTATTATCTTTATCCCAATGATAATCTAAACCGATTTCACCAACAGCAACTACTTTCTCATTTTCATCAATTAACTTATCTAGCCAGTCTATATCTTCATCGGTAGTTATATTAGCTTCACTAGGATGAAAACCTATTTCTAAAAAAATATTATCATATTCATTTGCAATATTAATTGATTCCATAATTGATTTTTTATCACAACCACATATGATTAATCTATCTATTTTGTTTTCCTTAGCTCTAGCTATTACTTCTTCAATATCTTCATAATCATCTTTTGACAAATGACAATGCGTGTCTGTAAACATATTACCCTCCTTTTTGTAATCAAAAGCACATTTATTCTAATTTAAATGTGCTTAGGTGTCTAATTATTGTTTAATACTTTCTATCTCTTGTAATTTCTTTTCTTTATCAATTCTTTGAAAAATTGCCTTAGGCTCTATCGTATTATATTCGTTGTTTAATAAAAATTTATTATCTTCTTTATCTGTATTCAACTGTCTAAATATTTCATCGCTAGTCTCTGGTAAAAATGCCTTTAAATTAATAGCTGCCACTCTTATAGCTTCCAATAAGTTGTAAATAACTGTCTCAAGTTTATCTTTCTCATTTTCATCTTTAGCAAGTACCCAAGGAGTTGTTTCATCAATATATTTATTACTTCTTCTTAACAAATCAAAAATTTCATCCAAAGCTGCTCCTATCTCTAGTTTATCCATTTTAGATTCAACATTACTATCAAGATTATTTACTTTAGAAATCAAATCACTATCGAACTCAGTTGCTACATTTTTATTAGAAACTTTACCATCAAAATACTTATTAGCCATAGAAATAGTTCTGTTAACAAGATTTCCAAGTACATTGGCTAAATCACCATTTATCTTTTCAATTATTAATTCATATGTAATTGTCCCATCATTAGCAAAAGGTATTTCGTGCAAAACATAATATCTAATGGCATCGATACCAAATAATTCAACTAATTCATCAGCATACATTACATTACCACGAGATTTACTCATCTTATCTATACCACTTAAAAGCCAAGGATGACCAAATACTTGTTTAGGTAATGGTAAATCAAGAGCCATAAGTAATATAGGCCAATATATAGTATGAAATCTAATAATATCTTTTCCAATTAAATGCAAATCTGCTGGCCACCACTTTTCAAATTCTTCATTTGAACCATCAGGATCATAGCCAATAAACGTAATATAATTGGACAAAGCATCTATCCAAACATAAACCACATGATTATCATCAAAAGTAACAGGAATACCCCAATCAAATGAAGTTCTTGATACACATAAATCTTGTAATCCTGGTTTCAAAAAATTGTTAATCATTTCATTTTTTCTAGATTCTGGTTGTATAAAATCGGGATGAGTTTCTATATATTCGATTAATCTATCCTGATATTTTGATAATTTAAAGAAATATGCTTCTTCATTAGCTATATGAACATCTCTTCCACAATCTGGGCATTTTCCATCAACTAATTGACTTTCAGTCCAAAAAGATTCACATGGAGTACAATATAATCCCTCATAAGAACTTTTATAGATATCTCCTTGATCATATAGTTTCTTAAATATCTTTTGTACTATTTCTTCATGATGTTTATCAGTTGTTCTAACAAACTTATCATAGGAAGTATTCATACAATCCCAAATATCTTTAATTTGACTTGCTATATCATCAACATACTCTTGTGGAGTTATTCCTTTTTCTTCAGCCTTTTTTTGAATCTTTTCACCATGTTCATCTGTTCCAGTTTGAAAATATACATCAAACCCTTTTTGTCTTTTATATCTAGCAATAGCATCTGCTAATACAATTTCATAAGTATTACCAATATGTGGTTTACTTGATGTGTAAGCTATTGCAGTTGAAATATAATATTTATTCTTTTCCATATTTATTCTCCTTTATTATTTTATATATTAATTTATCGATAATTGCACATCCGATTAAATATCCATAATAAATTCATAATCATCACTCCTAAAAAAAAATAATTCGTCATATAAAGGACGAATTATCGTGGTACCACCTTTTTTCATAATAAAATTATTATGCACTTAAGACTATAACGCATCACCGTATTTAAGCATATTATGCTTCATCTGTTCAGGAAGCCATTTTCAATTTATAACTAATCTTGCTTTCACCTTCCCAAGACTCTCTATATAGTTATTTAAATATCTCTTTTCCATCAACACATTTCAAATATGCCTAGATTATAACACAAATTGAGTTAGTCTTCAATCTTTTTACTCAATAATTCGGCTGTTATTTGTGTTAATTCCAAATCTTTATCATCTAAAGTTTTATCCGATATTAATATTACCAAGCCCAAAATCTCACCATTTGCAATTATCTTAGTAATAATATAATCTCCATTAATAATTTTATTATCTATTATTTTAATCTTCTTATTATCTTTAAATGCTGTCTTTCCATTTAAATAGTCCACTAATTCATCACTGATTGGCTCATTTAAATATTCTTTATGCTTATGTTGCGGTATTGCAATTACAGTATCATTATCAGTAATAATCATAACCTTTTTAGTGGTTTTATATAAGGTTTCCACAAATATACTTGCTAATTCAATTGAACTATTCATGGATGAAAACTTCTTTAAAACAACCTTATCTCTATCAATATACATTTCTATTGATTGTCCAGGTTTTATACCGAGTGTTTTTCGTATTTCTTTAGGTACAACAATTCTACCAAGTTCGTCTATTTTTCTTACTACGCCTGTTGTTTCCAAACCTTATTGTCACCTCCAGAATATGCATATTTATCCGCTTCAATAAAATTATAACTTTTTAAATATGCAAATTCCGTTGGTAATTTTTTCCAATAAAAAAGTTTGCTATTATTATTCAGCAAACTTACCATATGTATTTTCATTTAGATTTCGATACTTTTCATAAGATGTCTTAATTTGATTTCTTAAAGAGTCATCTCTAAATTTTGTTTCTTCTTTTACTCTTTTGATTATTATATCTTTAAATAAAATATTAATTCTACTATTGATTCTTTCTACTTGTTCTTCATTTTTTATACTGTATTTCTTAATAATGCTCTGGCTAAACTCTAAACAAATTTTAGATTTTATAGAATAATCTAAATCATTATTCATCTTTTCTGTTTCTTCATCTATCTTTTTAGATACTTCTTCAAAGAAATCTGACATTATATCTTCTTTATCCTTAAATTTATCAATATAATTATCAATAAGATTATTATTCTTTTCTTCTATCTTCTTATTAATTATTTTATTTAATTCTATTTTTTCACGATACAGCATACCTAACATTTCTTCTTTTTTGAAATAAATGTTTTGCTCTTTAAAAAAGTTATTCAAAAATATATAAAGCTTATTTATTTCCAAAGAAACACAATTATCAGTAGTACTTTTAAGTGCATCACAATTTCTTTTAATATCTATATCTAAACTATTTAAAAAGATTTCTTTATTTTTATCTCGAAACATCTTTCCTAATTTTTCATCCATTAATTTAACACCTTTTTTCTATTCTCTATATAAGAAAATATTAACAAATCAAGGTTGTTTAGTCAATATCGGCGTTAAGCATAATTTTTGACAATAAATTAGTTAAATAGAACAAATAATGCTTTTCTAATTTAATGGTATCTAAAATAATGATCAATTGCCCATTCTTCATTTGGAAACGGAACATTCTACTTATTTCAAATGCATCAGTAAATAATTTTTCACCATTTATTTTATTAGAAACATTTTTAGAAAAATACAATTCTATACTATTTTTTGTCTGTTTAACAGTTTCAACTTCATATTTCTTAGCAAGTTTTTCAAACCATTCTTCGTACATGTAATATAATACTTCATCACTAATAGTACCGAATCTATCTTCCAATTCTGCTTTTACTTCAATCAACTTTTCATAAGAATCTATTTCATTAATCTTTTTATGAATTTCAATCTTTAAGTTGGTATCATCTACATATTCGTCAGATATATGAGTCTCTATATTAATTAATGGTTTTTCATCTCTTAATTCTTCTTCTGGTATTGGTTCACCTTTAATTCTTGCTACTTCTTCATTTAATATTTTAGTATATAAGTCAATACCTACACTATCGATAAATCCTGCTTGTTCACTTCCTAATATATCTCCAGCACCTCTTATTGAAAGATCTCTAGCTGCAATTTTAAAGCCACTTCCTAGTTCTGTAAATTCTTTTATAACATTTAATCTTTTAATTGCAATATCATTCAATAATTTGCCTTTGTTATACATTAGATATGCATATGCAATTTTATCGCTTCTACCTACTCTTCCTCTTATTTGATATAGTTGTGATAGTCCAAAATTATCAGCATTGTAGATTATTAGTGTATTAACATTTGGTATATCAATTCCAGTCTCAATTATTGTAGTACATAATAAAATATCATACTTATAATTTATAAAGTCCTGCATTTTATTCTCTATTTCTTCTTTCGTCATTCTACCATGTGCTTCAATTATTCTAGCTTCAGGGACTAAAAGGGATAACTCATATTTCTTATGCAAAATTTTTTCTACACTATTAAATAAAATAAATAATTGTCCTTTTCTAGCAAGTTCCTTATAAATTGCTTCTTTAATAACATTTTTATCTTCTTCAAGTACATAAGTCTGAACAGGATACCTATCTATTGGCGGAGTTTCAATTAGAGAGAGGCTTCTAATACCAGTTAAAGACATTTGCAAAGTTCTTGGTATTGGAGTTGCAGTTAAAGTAAGTATATCTACATCTTCTTTATATTCTTTAATTTTTTCTTTATGTGTAACTCCAAACCTTTGTTCCTCATCTACAATCAACAAACCTAAATTCTTTGGTTTTATATCGTCACTAAGAATTCTATGTGTTCCAAATAATACATCTATTTTACCATTCTTTAAATCTTCTATTATCTGGTGCTGTTCTTTTATAGAAGTAAATCTATTTATTTTGCTAATATTAACTGGGAAATTTTTGAATCTACTAACGGCATTATCATACTGTTGATTTGATAATATTGTTGTTGGACATAAATATAAAACTTGCTTTCCATCATTAACAGCCTTAAATATTGCCCTAAAGGCTACTTCTGTTTTACCATAACCAACATCGCCACATAATAATCTATCCATAGGATGAGTACTTTCCATATCATCTTTTATTTGTCTTGTTGCATATAATTGATCAGGTGTTGCTTCATATGGGAACTCCTCTTCGAACATCATCTGAAGTTCTCCATCTTTACTAAATTGATATCCTTGTTTTGCTTCTCTTAATGCATATATCTTTATGAGACGCTCTGCTATATCTTTTACCTTATTTCTAACCCTAATCTTAGTTTTTTGCCATTCAGTTCCATCTAATCTATTTACTTTAGGTGCAAGGCCTTCCTTTCCAGTAAATTTACTTATTAAATCAATCTTTTCTACTGGAATATACAATTTATCATTTCCTTGATATAAAATTTCAATATAATCCTTTAAAAAATCTCCTTGTTTAAGTGATTTTATTCCATTATAAACACCTATACCATGAATGTTATGAACAACATAGTCTCCTATTTCTAAAGAGTTTATATTCTTTATCTTGGATGTGTACTTAAAATTTGTTTTATATTTTGATACATTAACTTTTCGTTTAAATAATTCAGTCTCTGTTAACAATATAAAATTATTATATATAAATCCTTTTGTTAAAGGTACTTTAACCAAATTCAACTTGTTTAACTCAATTTTATTAAAATTAGTAATTATATACTCGCTATTTAAATATTTTTTAAAATTGTTAATTTGAAAATCTTTTAAAGCTATTATTATAGTCATTCCTTTTAATAACTGACTATCGATAAAATTATTTATCATGTCTATATTTTCCTCAAAAGGACTAATTTCTTTGATGTTAAAATTATTGATAACTCCTTTACCTATTTTCGGAATTATATTATTAATTGAACTATAATATATCAATTTATCTGTTTTAATTTCATCAAATCTAAACATATAATTACCATCATAGTCAGTATCTCTATCTTTTTTATACTCTGACATTTGATCTTGTAATAATTTATAACTTGATTCTATCTGATCTATGTTTTTAAAAATAGTAACAGGATTGTTTAAATAGTCATAAATAGATTCTGTATCAGTAAATTGTTTTAAATATTTATTTTTTCTTTCAAATTCTATATCAAAATCATAAAGGAATTCACTATTTGGGCATATTTTTATATGATCTATTTCCTTAATTGTTTTTTGAGTATCAACATCAAATACCCTAATTGAATCTATCTCATCTCCAAAAAATTCAATTCTTATTGGATTTAACTCCTCGACTGGAAAAATATCTATAATAAATCCTCTAATACCTATATCACCGGTTTTAGATACAATTGTTTCTCTTGTATATCCACAATATATCAATTTTTCTATTAAATCATCTCGCTTAATTTCATCATGTAATTTAATATTTAATATATGATCAAAGTAATCTGACTTTTTTGGTAAATAGCGCAAATATCCATTTAAATTTGTAATAACAACACATTTTTTCAAATTTATTACTTTATTTAGTGTTTCCAATCTATTAATTTTAAGTTCTGGGCTTTGAGCTAATGACTCAGATGTTAAAAAGTCATCCATTGGAAACAAATAACAATCTGGAATATAATTTACCAAAGTATTAAAAAGCATATTTGCTTCAAATAAAGATGATGTTACTATCAATATACTGCTTTGATATATTCTAAAATATTTATTTAGATACAACGAAAAGGATTCATCGTTAAGTCCGACCAATCCTTGCTTATCAATATCTTTAACTTCAAATAAATCATCTAGAAAATTCATATAAGCACCATCATTTTTTATTATATTTATTCATTAATGAATCAAAATCCATCTCTATAAAATCAGATATTATATTAGAAACTACTTCCTTTAAGTTATCGATTATTTCTAATTCATCTTTAGAAAAATTACCAAGAACATAATCTTTAGTATTAATAAGTTTATTATTTGAAATACCTACTTTTAGTCTTTTAAATTCATCTGTATTAAGATTTAACATGATATTCTTCAATCCATTATGACCACCACTAGATCCATTTCTTCTAAGCCTAATCTTACCAATTTCTAGATCTAAATCATCGTTAATAATTAACATATTTTCAACAGGAATTTTATAATAGTCTATATATTTTTTAACAACTTCACCAGATAAATTCATATATGATAATGGTTTAAGAAGTATTATTTTTTTATTATTGATTGTTACTTCATTGTATAAACCATTAAACTTCTTTTTATCAATACTAATTCCAAATTTATTTGCAAAATAATCTAAGAAAATAAATCCTATATTATGTCTTGTATTTTTGTATTCTTCTCCTGGATTACCTAATCCTACTATTATTTTCATTTGAATCATCCCCTTTAAACATCTCTTTAATCTCCTCAGTATAGTCACCATTATCATAATGAACAATCAAAGGAGATAAAATTTTCAAACCAGTTTTACCATTTTTTGTTCCTTCTATCAGTACTAAATTAGACTCTTCATTCTTTTTAGGATATACTAATCTAATTTTTTTAGGTTCTATATTATATTTTTTGAACACTTCAATTATTTCAATCAATCTATCAGTTCGATGTACCATTGCAAAAACACCATCATTTTTTAAATAAATAGAAGCAATTCTTACTATCTCATCAAGATTTATTTTTAATTCATGTCTTGCAATAGTTTTTTCAATAACTTCGTTAATATTGGATTTCTCATTTAACTTAAAATACGGAGGATTAGATACAATCACATCAAAGCTATTAATTTGAAAATATTTATTTAGATTTTTTATATCATCATTAATTATTGTTATTCTATTTTGTAATTTATTGTACTCTATGCTCTTTTTTGCAAGATCATATATTTTTTCTTGAATCTCTATTCCAAAAATATCAACATTTTTATATAGACATGAAAAAATCATGGGAATTGGTGCATTCCCAGTTCCCAAATCTAGTATTTTTTTTGCCCTTGTTTTTACTGTTACAAAATTAGGAAGTAAAACAGAATCAAGAGAAAAATTAAAAAATTCATCATCTTGATATATTTTCAATCCATTATATTCCAATAAATCGTTTAATACAATCATTAATCAAGCTCAACCTCTTCTAAAGTTTTATCCTTTTTCTCTAATATATATGTTTTTTTAAATAAGTTATGAGATACTACTTTTCCTTCAATTCCATTTTTCTTTATAATTGAACCTATTTGTGGATAATCCTTCTTTAATTCTAAATAGGTATCATCTTCATATTTTAAGCAGCATAATAATCTTCCACATATACCATTAATTTTAGTAGGATTTAGTGATAAGTATTGATTTTTTGCCATGTTAATTGAAACACTATTAAAATCATTAAGGAAAACATTACAGCATAGGAACATTCCACATGGTCCAATACCACCTATTTCTTTTGCCTTATCTCTAACTCCTATCTGTCTTAATTCAATACGAGTTTTATAAATAGTAGCTAACTTCTTTGCTAATTCTCTAAAATCTACTCTATCATCAGCAATGAAATTTAAAGTTAATTGATTTTTATCAAGTGTCATATTAGAACTAACAAACCTCATATCTAGTTTTAAATCATTAGATATTTTAATTGCATTTTCTAAAGCTTCTTCTTCTACTTTTTTATTTTTTTCATATTTATTTAAATCTTCTTTATTAGCAATTCTTAGGATTGGTTTTACCGGAAGAACTATTTTATCTTTTGATACTTCTTTATTTTCATTTTTTACTATACCTAATTGTAATCCTCTTTCTGTTTCAACAATAACTTTATCATTTTTAGATACTTCTAAACCATTAGGATCAAAATAATATATTCTATTAGAACTTGAAAACTCAATACCAACAACATTAATCATCAATATCACCTCCTATTGAATCCATTATTAATTTATCTAATATTAATTTTGTATTTCCATTTATATTATTATAATTAATAGCATTATTAATACTACTTATTTTATTTTTTAAATCTAAAAAGGAATTAGAATTAGCAATCAATTCGATATCATTTTCAAAACCTATACAATTGATTATCTCCAAACCTACTTTTCTTTGCAAAATATCATAATATACTAATTGCATTTCATTCAATAATTGTTGAAAATTATTTCTTTCATAAATCGATTTATCAAAACACTTATTAACATAAGCAATTGTTTTTATCTTTTTATCATCTAACAATTCTATAAATTTTATTATTTCATTTATATATTTTAATTTATTTTCATTATTTATTTCAAGTTCAATATTCTTAATTATTTGGCATCTTGATATTATTGTCTCTATTACATTATATATACTATTTGTAATCAAAATAGCAATAATACCCTCTTCAGGTTCCTCTAAAAATTTTAATAATGTATTAGCAGAAGAATTATTTAGTTTTTCAGATTCTTCTATGATATAAAATCTCTTTTTATTATAAATAGATTTTGTTTTAAATTTATCCTTTAAATCTATTATCTGTTCTTTTTTTATATAATTATTATCTGTTGATAGTATATATAAATCATCATCTTTTGATAAATCATCAATTGAAGAGGTTGGTTCTTCTAATTTTAATATTTTATTTATTAATATATATGCAAGTTCCAATCGATTATCAGAATTAGTTTCGATAAGATATGCATGATTGATTTTATCTTTTTTAATTATTTTGTCTAAATATATATCGAATTCGTTATTATTCATAAATCTCCTAACTAATCAATTTTCTATCATTAAGAGCTCTTTCAAGAGTCATAGAATCTATATACTCAATATCTGTTCCAATTGGTACTCCACTTGCAATTCTAGATACTTTTACATCTAACCCATCTAGAATCTTGCTAATATATAAAGCTGTAGTTTCTCCTTCAACACTTGGTTTAACAGCAATAATTATTTCATTAAATTTTTCATTCTTAATTCTTGATATTAATTTTTCAATACCTATATCATCAGGATCTACACCATCTAATGGAGATATTAATCCATCTAATACATGATATTTACCATTATATGATCCAATTTTTTCAAATAGAAATACGCTCTTAACATCCTCAACTACACATAATAATTCTTGATTTCTTAAACTATTACTACATATGCTACAAACGTCTGAATCCGTTATGTTATTACAAATTTCACATTTATGAATACTTTTTTTAGCATTAACTATAGATTCAGCAAAAAAATTAGTCTTTTCTTCATCTAAATTAATCACGAAAAAGGCCAATCGCTCAGCCGTCTTTTCACCAATTCCAGGTAATAATTTAAAACTTTCTATTAAATTATTTAAACTATTCGGATACATTATAATAATCCTGAAATATTACCATATTTAGATAATTTATTTTCTTTATAATCATCTACTTTTTCAAAAGTATTATTAATTGCAACAACAATCATATCCTCAAGCATTTCTAAATCATCTTTTTCTAATGTTGCTTCCTTATCAATGTTAATTGAAAGAATTTCTTTTTTTCCATTAGCTTTAACTTTTACTAACCCTGACTCTCCTTCAAACTCTTTCTTATCTACTTCTTCGATTGTTTTCATCATTTCTCTTTGCATATTTTGTGCTTGACGCATCATAGCTTGCATATTCATATTATTTACCTTCTTTCTAATCATCAAATAATTCTTTTGCTTTATCTTTTAGGCTTTTTGATTTATTCATATTACTATTATTAGATTCTTCAACATAGATAAATTGATTTTTATCTTTCTTGTATAAATCTATATATTTATTCCATTCATTTTCAGATATACAAATAGCCTTATATTCTTTATTAAATATTATTTTTATAATTTTTTCAACACTATTTAAATCATTATTAATTTGTTCTGATAAACCTTCCAGTTGAGATTTTAAAACGACGTACTCATCACTTGATGCTACTGGACAAATATCTGAAACTAAAAACCTAGATAAATTCCCATAATTTTCATCAAAAGCTAAATTACTTATATTTTTCCAATTATCCCTAAACTCTTTTATAATATTTTTGTCAGCCTTAGATAGTGTATTACCAACTCTTATATTTATCAAATCTATTTTTTTATCATTTTCTTTTTTTTGATTATTATCTACTATTTCATTATTACTATTAATACTAATATTAGTAGTATTAGTATTAGTTTTTATTTTTTCTACTATTTTATTATCTTCTGCTATTCTAGTTTCAACATTATTCGAACTTTTTTGTTCCATTAGATTCAATAATGAAACTTCTAACACTAACTTTGGATTATTACTTTTTATCATTTGACTATAAATTCGATCTAATTCAAGAATAATATTTGAAATATTCACTTTTGTTTTATTATTTTTTTCAAGATAATTATCATATAAATAATATATAATATCGTTAACAAACTTTGGAAGATCAATTCCTTCATTATAATATTGATTAATCTTTATAGTTAAATTATTAATATCATTATCCAATATATACTTAACTATTAATTCTCTATCACTTATGGTAATATTGCCAATTACAAATCTAACTATATCTACATCTATTTTTTCTGAATATGAACTAACTTTTTCAAGTAACCCAATAGAATCTCTTAATCCGCCATTTGAATAATTAGCTATTTCATATAATGAATCATCATCTATTTTAATTTTCTCATTATTTGATACATATTTAAGTCTTTCAACTAATGCATCCATTGAAATTCTTTTAAATTCCAAAGTTTGACATCTTGAAACTATTGTTGCAGGAACTTTGGCAAATTCCGTGGTAGCAAGTATAAAAATAACATATTCTGGTGGCTCTTCTAAAGTTTTTAATAGAGCATTAAAAGCACCTGTAGATAGCATATGTACCTCATCTATAATATATACCTTATATTTAAGAGAAGTAGGAACAAAATTAATTTTGGATTTCAATTCACGGATTTCATCAACACCATTATTCGAAGCAGCATCAATTTCAATAATATCAACGCATTCATTATTATTGGAATTAATACAATTCTCACATTTTTCACATTGAATACCATTATTATTGTCTAAACAGTTAATAGCTCTAGCAAATATTTTTGCAGTAGATGTTTTACCAGTTCCTCTAGGGCCATAAAATAAATACGCATGGGAAATTTTATTATTAATAATAGAATTTTTTAAAATTGTTATAGGTACTGTCTGTCCATATACATCATCAAAATTTTTAGGTCGATACTTTCTATATAATGCTTGATATTCCATGATTTCACCCCACTATTTATTATAACACTTTTTCGTTATTTCTTATAATAAAAAGACAAAAAGTAAGAAGAATATGATCATTTTTTTGCACAACAAAAAGCATATACAAAACGATATGCTTTTTTGTAAATAAATTAACAAATATTCATAGTATAAGTATCTATTATATTAACATTTAAGATACAATAAAACACTTTTTATAATTTATTGTTGCTTTACAAACTCATTTCTTAATATTTGTAGTAACATCATTTGGCCATAATGATTTTACTAAATTCCGGAATATTTTTATATTAAGGCAATTTGTATAAATAATTCAATTACATAAATGATTATTTTATCTTGATGCTTTATAATTTAATACTTTATTATCAGTAACTGCTGATTTATCTCTTGCTAATTCTTTATTTCTCATTGTTGTAAATAATTCTAGATTAACAGTATCTCTTACGAAATGATAATGTTCACCAAACATTCTAGCACAGAAGTATAATTCATCTGGGCATTCTTGGTCATTATTGAAATCATCTCTTAAGAACCATTGATTTTGTCTTAACTCATCTGGTTGAAAATATTGATCTAATGTCTTATAATCATAATTTTCATCTAAATAATCAGTTTGAAAATCCATTACTTGATTTCCATATATCTTTAGTTCAGTATATCTAGCACCTAAAGATGCTTCAAATAATTGAGATACTTTTTCTTCTGAATTAAGGTGAGTTAGATGTTTATGAGCTTCCATAAATGCTTCATTGCTTCTTATAGAATCTTTTGTTAAATCGTATTCATCATACCATTTTTCAAATAATTCATGCATATCTTCTTTATCATATGCTTCAGCACATAATATAGATGCATCTATGTAATCCTCTTTTGGACTCTTTTTACCTTCATAGTATTCTCTTTGGATTTTTCCTTCATTATAATCATTAATAGTATTTACTAATCTATTGTAGTAATTGATATTTTTCCATCCTGATCTGTCCATTTCAGGTTTACCATCTGGATCAAACATATCAGTATCAGCTATATATCCTTTTTCTATTAATGTTTCTGTTAACTCGTCACTTATATATTCATAATTAGTTATATAGTAAGCAGCTAACACATCTTCAGTCATATGTTCATAATCAATATAATTCTTTAAATATTGATAAGCACCTAATGCGCCATTTTCAAATTCTTCTAATGTCATTTCATAATGTTGTCTTTCAGGTTTTGCTGCTAATAGTGAAGCTAGAACATCTCCTGCTGATTCATTTTCAATATTTTGTGAAATATTAGTATTTGAAGCCTCATTGTTACTCTCAGCAAATGTTGTTCCCATTACTGGAGTTGAAGCTAATGTTAAAGCAACTGCTGCAGACAGATACTTTTTAGCTAATTTAGGATTATTTTCTAATAATTCAACAATCTTATCTCTTACTTTTAAATTTTTCATTATTTTTCCCCTTCAATTTTATTTACTATAAGCATACACTCTACGATTGCCTGTATACTTAAATCCTTGAGCTTTTAGTATAGAATCATTTTGATCTAAAGACCATTTAATTTCTGTACTTCCACCAACGCATGATCTTGTAGAATATCTATAATAAGTCACGTTCACTTTTTCTTCTACTTGTTTCTTACATACATTGCCTTCTAGCACATAACCATCTTCACAAACTTTTTCTTCTACTTTTTCTGCTTCTTTTGTACACATATCACAAACTGGTTTAACGCATTTATTTCCAACTAATGTATATCCTTCATATTTATCACAATTGTATGTTGGTTCATCTTTATCAGCTGGTTTTTCATCTACTGTAGTTATTTTCTTCTTACAAACCTTTCCGCTTAATGTATATCCTTCATATTTATCACAATTATATGTTGGTTCATTTTCATCTGCTGGTTTCTCATCTGTTTTGGTACTATTTTTAACACATTTTTTACCACTTAATGTATAACCTGGATAATTATCACAATTATATGTAGGTTCATTTTCATCAGCTGGTTTTTCATCTGTTTTTGTACTATTCTTAACACATTTTGAACCACTTAGAGTATAACCTGGATAATTATCACAATTATATGTAGGTTCATCCTCATCTGCTGGTTTTTCATCTGTTACTGTACCATTTTTAATACATTCATTTCCATTTAATGTATAACCATCATATTTATTACAATTATATGTAGGTTCATCTTCATCTGCTGGTTTTTCATCTACTGTAGTTATATTTTTACGACAAACGTTATTGCTAAGTGTATATCCTGGATAACCATCACAGTTATAACCATCTAAATAGCTTTCATCCTTTGTACAAGTTTTATCTCTCGAACATGTTTTACTTACATATTCAGAACTTGTTACTGGAACATCTTTACAATTAAAGTTTGCATCACATTGTGTTTCGATTTTTGTAGTAGTTACCCAACGACCACATTCATAATATTCTGTACCACAATTATAACTAACACTTCTAGTCTTATAAACTGGGTTAGCTGGTTTTTCATCTACGCTAGAATTACTCTTTTTACATTTATTTCCATCTAATGTATAGCCTGGATATTTATTACAATTATATGTTGTTGGATTTTTATCTGCTGGTTTCTTATCTGTTGTTGATGATTTCTTAACACATTTATTTCCTTCTAATGTGTAACCATCATATTTTTTACAATTATATGTTGTTGGATTCTTATCTGCAGGTTTCTCATCTGTAGAAGATGATCTTTTAACACATTTTTTTCCTTCTAATGTATAACCTGGATATTTATCACAATTGTATGTAGGTTCATTTTCATCTGCTGGTTTCTCATCAGTGATTGATGATTTTTTAACACATTTTGTTCCTACTAGTGTATAACCTTCATATTTATCACAATTATATGTAGGTTCATTTTCATCTGCTGGTTTTTCATCTGTTGTTGTATTTTTCTTGATACATTTTGTACCTTCTAATACATATCCTTCATATTTATTACAATTAAATGTAGTTGGATTCTTTTCAGCATCCTTTTCTAATAATGAAGAATTGATTTTGACACATGCAGTGCCAATTAGTTCGTAACCTTCATATTGGTCACAATTATAACTAACATTTGTAGTTGAATCTTTAACTAAAGTTTTAATTTCTACTTTTTCTTCAGTTTTTGTTTCTTCTCTCTTATAATTAGAATTCTTTATTTCTTCTCTTTCAGTTTTCCAATTAGACCATTCACTCCAATTAGTGAACTTACAATAGTTAGTCTTTTTGTACTCATATTCGTAAGTTTTATCTCCAGAATCATCTTTTGGTTCTTCTGGTTTTACTTCGTTGCATGAATTACTTCCGCAATAATCTGTACACCCCTTAAATACAAGAATATAATCTTTTACATCACTACATGATAAGTAGATTTTAAATACATATTCACTTTCGCGTTTCGTAACTTCAACATAAGAATCACTTAACGAACATGAATTACCATTACTATCTACTATTTTATGAACAAGTTTATTTTCGACCATCTCACCTAAAGTCATTTTAACTGTTTCATCAACTTTTTTTGGTAATCTTTCATTCGTATAGTAACCCAAAGCTGCTTCTCGCACGAAAGAGGTATTTAAATTGAATAATGTATCGGCATCGTATCCTTTACATCCCTTGCATTCAGAATTATTTGAATTAGCTGGAGCTTTTTCTTTATTACTGGCGTTAACAATTCTTAAGTTAAAAGCTATAAGGGAAAATAGCATAACCATAACAGCAAAGAATGCGATCATTAATTTATTATTAATGACATTCTTCGATTCTTCCAAAACCTTTCACCTCCATCGATGGCCGTATATAATAAATGTAAAATCAAAAAATGTCAATACCTTTTTTTAAAAAATGTAAAAAAATCGATAAATATAGGGCTTTTTCGTTACAAATTCAAAATTTTACATGAAAAGTAATATAAATTAAAACCAAAAAAATGTAAATATGTATATCAATATGTATGTGATAATTCAAATTCATTATAGATTAAATAGATCCATGCATAATCATTTCTATCTTAAAAATCACCTATTTAAATAAATATGTTTCACGTGAAACATTGTTACATTTTATTTCCCGGGAAATATTTTTTCAGTTATCTGTTACTTTTTTTATATTTTTTGATCATTTATATTAATTTAAAATCTATGTTTCACGTGAAACATTATTATATTTTATTTCCCGGGAAATATTTTTTTACAATAATTTATTTCTTTTTTTATTGTTTTGATCATTTATATTAATTTAATAGCTATGTTTCACGTGAAACATTGTTACATTTTATTTCCCGGGAAATATTTTTTCAGTTATCTGTTACTTTTTTTATATTTTTTGATCATTTATATTAATTTAAAATCTATGTTTCACGTGAAA
>JAEEGL016836475.1_pt1 | contig 46566 bp, 42 predicted proteins | sample 9134231 | NCBI WGS metagenome assembly JAEEGL01 (sample SAMN16246548, study PRJNA631951) | gut metagenome | biome: gut microbiome; feature: rumen; material: fiber-attached | host: Bos | place: Iran: Karaj | collected 2018-10
CTTGACGGCGCTTCTCGTCAAAAAAAACAATTGCAAAGATATAAAAAATAAATAGAATAATGAAAAATTTGTATTTTTGCAATTTCATTTCGCATCCTCACCTTACTCACAACCCACTGATCACTAAACACTGAACACTGAACACTGAACACTGAACACTGAACACCAAACACTGAACACCAAACACTAAACACTAAACACTGAACACTAAACACTGAACACTCATCAGATATGAACAAAAAAATATTGACTCTCTTTTTCGCCCTCCTCGCCAGTTGCGGGGCCTGGGCACAGAACGGCTGGTCGGTCGAAAACCTTAGCGGCAGCACCTTCACCGTCTCCCGCACCAACACCTCTGTCGCCGAGACAGTCCGTTACCGCACCGTGAACATCAGCGCCGTCGCCGGGCAACACTATACCGCCGCCACCGGCACCCTCACCTTCGGCATCGGCGATGACTCCAAGACCGTCACCGTCGAAGAGTCTAACCCCGACAACAACGCCTACGGCTACCAAACCGACCTCCAGCGCTCCTACCGCTTCGAGGTCACCGACCAGGGCGGCTTCCACCTGGCGCACTGCGACCGTGCCCGTAACTACGGCACCAGAGTCACCTCGGCGGCCTTCAACGTCAAGGACGTCACCGTCAACAGCGGCGAGATCACCGTCACCGACGACAACTACTCCCAGGCCTACCACGCTGTGGACGTCAGCAATTATTTCTCCAATGCCGCCCCCAAGGCTTACTTCGTCGCCGCCGGGGCCTCGCTGCGCATGACGCTCACCTTCCAGGCCAAGGAGGTCAACGACGGCTACCAGCACCTGCAAATCCTTGTCAACCAGACCAGCAACCACGACGAAGGCTCGGGCAACAACAATCCCGGCACCATGAACTACTCCAGCTATATGGCCTGCTTCGTCCATCAAGGCGGGAGTTACAACGGCAACTACGCCAACTACAGTTTCCCCGTCACCTCGGCGGGCAACAACTGCGGCACCGTGGCCAACGCCTGGAGCAGCCTCAGCAACACCATCGGCGAGCTGCGCCAGCAGATATTCAACACCAACCGCCGCGCCTCCGACGGCCGCCTGGTCGTCGCCGCCAGCAGCGACCTGAACTCCTTTAGCACCCTCGGCATCCGCTTCGACGCTTCAGGCAATAACGAGGACGACTGGGTGGCCAAGAACACCGTCGCCCACATCCAGGCCGTGGATGCCACCGCCCCCACCAAGCTGGCCGTGAGCGTCAACCCTGGCCGTCACAGCAGGGGCAACTACCTCTATGTGAGTGTGGCCTTCAGCGAGATAGTGACCGTGACGGGCACGCCCACGCTCACCACCTCGTGGGGCAGCCTCAGCTACCTTAGCGGCAGCGGCAGCAACGTGCTCACCTTCAGGGGGATTATCCCAGACGGTGCCAGCGGCAACCTCAACGTCACCGGCCTCAGCGGCACCGTCAGTGATCTGGCCGGCAACAGCGTCAGCGGCACCGTCAGCGCCAGCGGCCTCTGCACGCTCGACGCCTCCTACGCCTGGCCCATCACCTACGACCTTGGCGGAGGCACGGCCACCAACCCCGCCACCTACACCTGGGAGACGGCGGCCTTCACCCTCGCCGAGCCCACCCGCGAGGGCTACACTTTCACAGGCTGGACGGGCAGCAACGGCAGCACGCCGCAGACCGCTGTCACCGTGGCCAACCACTCGCACGCCCCCCTCAACTACACCGCCAACTGGGAGGTCATCACCTACGCCATCACCTACGACTACGGCCTTGATGGCGTCAGCGCCTCCAACCCCGCCACCTACACCATCGAGACCCCCACCTTCACCCTCGCCAACCCCAACGCTCCCACGGGCTATACATTCGCTGGCTGGACGGGCACCGACATCAGCACTCCGACCTCCGACCTCACCATCGCCCGGGGCTCCACCGGCGACCGCACCTATACCGCCACCTGGAACAACCTCTTTGGCATCGACGCCGACCACGACGGCACCACCGCCGAGCGCGCCTACGTCATCACCACCCCCGAGGGCCTCAACCTGCTGGCCTCCTTGGTGAACGGCGGCAACAACTTCAGCGGCACCTTCTTCAAGCTCGGTGCCGATATCGCCTACAGCTATTCCTCCCAATGGAACGACTCCGAAAGCACAGAGAGCAGCAACTACACCGCCATCGGTAACAGCAGCAACCGCTTCCGCGGCACCTTCGACGGCTGCGGCCACTCCGTCAGCGGCATCCGCATCCGTGCGAGCAACGACTATAAAGGACTCTTCGGCTACATCGTTGGCGGCACGGTGCGGAACGTCACCCTCAGCGACAGCCGCATCACGGGACGCCAATATGTGGGCGGCATCGTGGGCGAGAATTATCACGGCACCGTCGAGAACTGCCACGCCACCGCCACCGTCGCCATCTATAGTCGCACTAATGGGACATCCCCCATTTATCACGGCGGCATCGTGGGCTATAACGATGGTACCAATGCCAATGCCACCGTCGTCGGCTGCACCTCCGCCGCCACCGTCAGCGGCACTGGCGGATACTATGGCGGCGTGGTAGGATGGAACAGCAATGCCACCGTCAGCCGCTGCCTCGCCCTCGGCGCCGTCGTCACCGCCGGCAGCAGCTCCGACCCTGTGGTCGGCGGCAGCAGCGGCACCGTCACCGACTGCCACCACCGCCACTGCACCGTCGGCGGCAACGCGCGCAACGACCTCTACGCCGTCGTTGCCGGCACCAGCGTCACCCTCGCCCCGAGCGGCGACGCCACCGCCACTTACCCCTACGGCGGCCTGCAGCTCTACGGCAGCGCCATCCTCTGCGGCGACACGCTCTATGCCCCTGCCGACGCCACCGTCAGCCTCAGCCTCTTCGGTGCCCCGTGCGACCCGTTGGGCTACAGCTACGACGACTTCGCGGCCTCGGCCGGCACCCTCAGCGGCACCGCCAACCCCTACACCCTCACTATGCCCACCGTGGATGTCACCATCAACGCCACCAACCCGGTCGACCGCTGGGGCATCGCCGGCGGCGCCGACGGCACCTACGAGCACCCCTACGTCATCACCACCCCCGAAGGGCTCCTCCTCCTCTCGGCCGAGACCAACGGCGACAACAGATTCTATGACAAATACTTCAGGCTCGGCGCCGACATCGATATGAGCGGCGTGGCCAACTTCAGGCCCATCGATGACTTCAGCGGCACCTTCGACGGCTGCCGCCACATCATCGGCCACCTCACCGTCAATTGGCCCGACGACTACGATATCGGCCTCTTCAGGGACCTCTATGGCTGGGTGCAGAACGTCACCCTCAGCGAGGCCTCCGTCACCGGCAGCGGCGCCGTCGGCGCCATCGCAGACTACAGTAATGGCATTATAGAAAACTGTGTGGTGCTCAACACCACCGTCACCGGCACTTCGGAATACGCTTACGCCGGCGCCATCGTAGGCTATTATGATGATTATATCTCCACCCTCACCAGGAACTACTACCACAACTGCACCGTCGTCCGCAACGGAGTGTCTTATACCTCCGATATCGGCACCAATGATGGCGATGTCAATAGAAGTAATATGCACAATGCCGTGGAGGGCGACCTCTTCACCCTCGACGTCACCGCCGGCCAGTGGCAGGCCATCGCCTCGCCACTCTCGAACGACGGAGGCTCCCAATACCTCGCGTTGACCGACCTCACCACCGGCAGCTACGACCTCTTCGGCTACGACGAACGCGACGCCACCTGGGAGAATATGAACGACAACTTCCCAGACTATCTCACCCGGGGCTACGGCTATATCTACCGCTCCGCCACCGGCGGCACCCGCACCTTCGTCGGCCTCCCCAACAGCGAAAGCTGTTACGGCATCAACCTCTACTACCGCTGCAGCAACGAGGCCCTCAAGGGCTTCAACCTCGTGGGCAACCCCTACAACCAGCCCATCGCCTTCGGCGACATCAGCGTCGCCGACGGCGCCATCGCCCCGGGCTACTACACCCTGAATGCCGACGGCACGTGGCAGGCCCACACCGCCGGCACCATCGCCCCCGGCCAGGGATTCCTGCTCCAGGCCACCGAACCCCTCAGCGGACAGGACTGGGCCCGTATCCGAATCGACAGGCCCGCAGGCAAATCTTCCAGCCCGTCTAGCCCGGCTGGTATTGCCTTCACCGTCAGCGACGGCAGCCACAGCGACATCGCCTACGCCCTCTTCGCCGAGGGCGAAGGGCTGCGCAAGATGGCCCACCTCGACGCCGAGGCCCCCAGCCTGAGCATCCCCCAGGGCGCCCAGCGCTACGCCATAGCCACCCTCGGCGACAGCACCCAGGCCTTCCCCCTGGCCCTGCAGGCCACAGCGGGAGAATATACGATGGGGTTAATGGGCGATATGGGCAATGTGGGCTATTGCCACTTGATTGACCGCGAGACCGGTGCCGACATCGACCTGCTGCGCGACAGCAGCTACACCTTCCGCGCCACTGGCAGCGATGCCAACCGCTTCCTGGTGAAGCTCAGCCCCGCCGGTACGCAGGCAGCCCTGCTTGCGGCCTTCGCCCACCTCGACGGCGACCGCCTCGTCGTCGAAGGCAGCGGCACCCTCGAAGCCTACGACATGATGGGCCGCCGCCTCTTCGCCCGCGAGATGAACACTAACGCCTTGACGCATCTACACATTAACGCATTCCCCGCTGCGGGCGTCTATATCCTCCGCCTCGCCGGCCAAAGCCAAAAGATAGTGATAACGAAATAACGTGATAACGAAATGAAAACACAAAGGATATTAGCAATAGCAGCGCTGATGGCCCTCATGGTCACAGGCTGCGGGAAAGACAACAACGGCCGCATACGCCTGCTGGCCGAACACATGACCACCGCCAACTCGGGCGCCAAGATACTCATGGACCCCGCCGACATCGACGCCGCCGAGTGGGTGGCCGGGGAGCAGATCAACCTCAACGGCACCGCCTATTCTATCGCCGACGACGGCGACGGCGGCTTCTGCGTGAACACCGGCGATGCCGAGCTGCCCGCCACCTTGCGCGCCCTCTACCCTGCCAGCGTGGCCGACGCCCGCGGCAACGACATCGAGTGCCGCCACCACGCCGGCAACGTCGACAGCGTGCTGCTCCATAGCCTAGCCATCAACTTCCGCACCGGCGGACACGACGTCTACTTCCCCATGGCCGCCAAAGCCTCGTCGGGCGACGGAAGCATGACCTTCCGCCACCTCACCGGCGGCCTCAAGCTCACGCTGCACAACAACAGCGGAAGCGCCGTCACGCTCTCCAGCGTCAAGGTGGTGCTCACGAGCGCCTCGGAGGTCACACCCCTCGAGTACAGTGCCGACGGCGCCACGGTACACACCGCTTGGGCCGCCTACGGCCTCACACTCCCCACGGGCGAGATAGGCGAGATAACAGGCGACGTCGACATCAGCCACACCAGCGAGATGAACTTCTACCTCTACACCGGCGGCAGTGCCGGCGCCACCATCGACGCCGACGGCGACCTCAGCTTCTGCGTCCCCGTGACGGTGAGCTCGCTCACCAAGATAGCTGTGGTAGGCTACAATGCCTCACAAGCGCAGTGCTTCCTGCAGAGCAAAGACCTCTCCTCCAAGGCCATCAACCGCAACATCATGTATGCCATACCGGCTATTGACATAGAATAACAGATCGACCCAGTCACTAAGAAAAAAAATAACAGCTATGAATACCAAGAAAGAATATCTGGCACCGACGCTGTCCGTCGTCACCATCAAGAACGAAAAAGGCTATGCCGCGAGCAATGGCAAGATGAGGTTCAGCCTCTTCTCGGCCCTGATGGCCGAGCCTGCCATCAACAGCAACCAGGAGACCTGGGCACCCGAAGAAAACCTTTTCGATACCTGGTAGGCCCACACCGAGCCCCGAAGGGGCGGCAGTCATTAGCCGCGGGCGTCAGCCCACGGCTAACAACTTGCCTCCACTGACGGGGACTTTTTCGCGGGGCAAAAAAAACCTCCGGGGCAGAAACTGCGCCAGAGGTCAAAACAAAAGCGTATGAAAAAATTATTGTTTCGCTTTATTTCTTTTTCAGGTATTCCTGCACGCTGTCGGAGGGGACAACTTCCTCTTTGAACATGTAGGCGCCGGTCTTCTCGGAGCGAACCATGCGGATCACTTTGGCGAAGCTCTTACCGGTCGAGGTCTTCAGGGTAGCAACAACTTTCTTTGCCATAGTTCAGTTCTCCTTTCGTTTACTTGATTTCTTTATGTACGGTGACTTTCTTCAAGAAGGGGTTGTACTTCTTGAGCTCCAGGCGCTCCGGAGTGTTCTTTTTGTTCTTGGTGGTGACATAACGGCTCATGCCGGCAACACCGCTGTTTTTCTGCTCGGTGCACTCGAGAATAACCTGCACGCGGGCGTCTTTATTCTTCTTTGCCATGATTATTTAGATTTCTTTATTTCACTTTAACCATCTGAGCCTCAGAACGAAAAGAGCATCAACAATCCGTTTTGGGGCATCAAAATCGGATGCAAAGATACACATTTTTCTGATACTGACAAAATTTTTCTTATTTCCGCAGCCGAAAACATCATATTTGTCATCGCCTTGAACAGGGCAATTGTTCAACATTTCTTCAATATATCTTCAATATATCTTCAATTGTAATTGAAGAAATGGTGACGAAGGGTTGTAAAAATGGTGTAATCCTGTCGCCCCTCGGGGCGGGTTTTCGTCGGCTGTTCTTTTACTGTTCTTTTACTGTTCTTTTAGAATTCCAAAAGAACAGTAAAAGAAATACAGTCAAACGACTGAAGAAGAGGCGCCTGGAAGAGCGTTCTCGGACCGGCCGACAACGAAGGGTGGCTGGCGGAAGAAAACATTTTTTTGCCACATCGGAAAAAAGGTGTATTTTTGCATTCCGATAAAGATTGAAGAAAAGCTGTATAATACTATGAAAAAGATACTATTGCTTACCTTTGCCGCAATGCTGGCAGTGTCGTGCGGCGGCAGCAAGAAAGCCAACGAGAGCGCCACGGTGCAGGACCGCGTAACCATTCTGTGTGTCAACGACTTTGCCGAGTTGGTGCAGGGGAAGAAGATGCGTGTGATCGACGTGCGTACCCGTAGCGAATATAACGAAGCCCATATTGCCGGGGCCGAGAATATCGACGTGAACCAGCCTGATTTTGTGGAGCGGGTGAAAGGTGTGGGATCGGTGGCCGTGTATTGCCGTACGGGCAAGCGCAGCCAGCGTGCCGCCCTGATGCTTGCCGAGACGGGTCTGGAGGTCTACGACCTGGGCGGCGGCATACAGGCCTGGCAGCAGGCCGGGAAGCCTACCGCGAGCGGACTTCGTTGATGGGCTGGCGGTAGCGGGTGGTGCTGTGTCCGAAGTTGTGGATATAGCCTACCGTGATGCTGGGAAGTCCCACCCCATAGAAATTGCCTGAAGGACCGCGGCCTCCGCCGATGGAGGGGGCCACCATGAGGTATTTCATGTCGAGATAGAGGTCGCTGGTGTAACCCAGATAGTAGCGGAGGAAGATGCCGAGGTCGGCGCCCACGTCGAAATGCAGGTCGTCGTAGCGCCATACGGGGCCGGCACCGAGGTAGGGCATCACGTTGAAGGTGTAGCCGCGCTGGTTGTTGATGAGGCGGCTGACGTTGAGCATGAGGTCGGCGTGGAGGTGGGAGAAGCGGTAGGTGGCGCCGGCGGTCGAGTGGAGGGTGTCGTAGGCCTCGTGGGCTGTGATACCGCCCAGTTCGAGGCGTACGGACCAGAGGTTGCTGAAGTTGCGGCCCACCATCAGCTCGGGGGCGATGCCGACCATGGAGAGGCCGCCGAGGTTGGGATTGGAGAAGAGGTCGAAGGCCGAGTAGTTGGGGCCGATACCGAGGCCGAAGAACCAGTCTTCGGTGATGGAGCGAGTGACGTAGAGGGGATTGCGATGGAAGGGGTCGCGGCGTTGGCTGTAGAGCAGACCGATGCCAAAGGAGTGCATGTAGTTGTCGCCGGCCGAGTTGTCGAAGCCCTGACGCAGGAAGAAGCACTTGTACTGGAAGTAGAGGTCGAGCTTGTCGCTTACGCGGTAGGGCACCTGGAGGCCGAGCATGACGTGGTAGGCGTAGTCGACGGTGGCGGTGTCGCCGAGGTTGCATGCCGAGAGGCCAAGGCCGATGAGGGGGTAGAAGGGCACGGGGCTCAGATAGTTCTTGTTATAGACGTGGAAGAAGGTGGAGTTGACGTCCCATTTGAAGTCGACGCCGCCGAAGAGGAAGATGCTGCTCTCGCCGGCGGTGTTGGGGGCCATGATGCCGTCGACCGAGAACTGGACGGCCAGCGGGGCGACGAGCCAGCTGCCGCCGGAGAAGCCGAACGACGGGACACCGAACGCATTTGCGCCGTCATGGGCATAGAGGACGCCGCCCACGTTGAACGAGCCGAAGAGGGCTCCCGGGTAGATAAGGCCTTCGTTGGACTGGGCTTTCGAACCCGTCGGGACCACCAGGCAGAGGGCCAGGGCCATGACGACGCAAAGTGTTCTGGTTTTCATCTTGCTATGGGATTAGATGTTAGCGTTATTGTTGTTTCGTTTCGGGGAGGGGCGCAGCTTACTGCTGGGCGCGCTCGGCAAACTCCTTGGCCGAGACCTTCTCGATGGTGGGTTTGAGCTGCTCCTTGAAGAGCTTGGCGAGGTTGTCGGCATAGAGACGGTCGATGATCTGCTGCACGTTCTTGCGGTCGGCAGCGATGCTGCGGGCGGCCTGTTCGAGGCGCTGCTCGGTCTCTTCCTTCTTCTCGCCCTCGGGCTTGTTGTCGTTGCGGCGGAGGATATCCTTGATGTAGTCGACAATCTGGTTGTTGGTGGGTTCGACGGGCTGGATGGCCTCGAGCTTGGACTCGATGAGTTCCCACTTGAGCGAAGGAACATACTTCTCGGCCCAGTCGGCCTCGACGCTCTCGGCGGTCATCTCTTTCTCGCCGCGCGAGACGAACCAGCGCTTGAGGAAGTCTTCGGGCAGAGGCTGGTCGAAGTTGTCGACGAGGGCTTTGCGCACCTGGTTGACGAAGAGGTAGTCGCTCTGCTCGGCGTTGGCCTTCTCAAACTCTTTCTTCATAGCCTTGGTGAAGGCGTCGGCGTCTTTGATTTTCTGGTCGGGGAAGACGAGCTTGAAGAGGTCTTCGTCGATGTCGTGGGGGATGATGCGCGAGATGCCGCTGAGGGTCAGCTCGACGTCGGATTTGAACTTCTTGGCGGCGGCGTTGTCGATGTGGAGGGCGCGCTCGATGTCGGCCACGGGGAAGGCCTTGGCCAGGTTGAAGTTGATCTTCTCTTCGGCTTTCTTGCCTTCGAAGAGAGGCAGAAGCTCCTCGTCTTTGAGGTTGAGGAGGTTGAGGCTGACGAAGGTGTCGACACCGCCTTCCTTGACGGCGCCCTTCTTGTCGAGCTCGACGAGTTTACCATAGAGGATGTCGCCCTTGCCGACGGTCTCGGGGGTCTCGAACTTGCCGTAGCGGTTGGTGACGTTGTTGATTTCGTTCTCCACCTCTTTGGAGGTAACCTTAATCTGGTTGTAGACGACGTTGACCTTGCTCCAGTCGATATCGAACTCGGGGGCCAAGCCGACGGTGAAGAAGAAGGTGAAGCTCTGCTGCTTGGCGAAGTCGACCTCGCCGGTCTTGGCGTCGTCGCTCATCGGCATGCCCAGAATGTGCAGCTTCTCGTCATCGATGTATTTGAAAAGGGCATTGTTCAACTCGTTCTGCACGGCGTCGCCGACGATGGCGGCCTTGTACATGCGCTGGATGAGGCCCATGGGAGCCATGCCTTTGCGGAAGCCGGGCACGGTGGCCTTTTTCTGGTAGTCTTTGAGTTGTTTTGTGACGTTCTCGATGTAGTCTTTTTCCTCGATATCAACCTTGATACTGAGTTCCAAATCACTTAAATTCTCTCTTGTGATGTTCATCTGATTATATTATTTTATTGATACTTAATCTTTTCTATAAAACGTTGAAAATGCAAATATACGCATATTTTTTTAATTATCAGTTTTTTTCATCGCCAGGGGCTTGGCGTCAGAAGCCGATGCCGAGCTCGTGGAGGAAGGCATAGATGCCGGGGTTGCCGGAGGTGATGGGGTTCATCGAGTTGTCGGCGTCGAGATATTTGTAGAGGTGGGTGCGACGAGCGGCGAAGATGCCCACACCGCCGTGGATGTTGGTGTAGGTGTCGGTGGTTTGGTCCATGCTGACGTTGCTGCCCACGGAGGTCATGTAGACGTTGAGGTCTTCGCTGCAGGCGGCGAGGTAGAGGTGGACGTACTCGAGATACTGCTTCGGGTTGGGGTCGTCCTTGAGGGCCTCTTTGATGCTGGCCAGGAAGGAGTTGCGGGAGTAGTTGACAGTGAGCGGAGTGTTGTTGTTGCCCGAGGCTACGCTGTTGCAGGGGAGGTCGACGAAGAGTGTGTCTTCCTCTTCGGCGTAGAAGAAGCGGACGATGGGCTGGTAGCGGCGGGCGTTGGCCAGCGGGTTCCAGACGATTTTGCATACCGCGGTGCCGCTGGCGTTGTCGGAGAAGGCGAAGCGGGTGTTGTTGGCCGGGCGGCTGATGAGTTGCGAATTGAGTTGCAGGATGAGGGCGATGGAGTCGGTCGAAGCCATCAGGCTGTCGTCGCTGGCGCGGCGCACCTCGAGCTTGTACATGCAGGTGCTGTCGAGGGGTTGGGTGGCGAAGTAGATGGGCTGCGGCTCATCGGCAAAGGGGCCCGAGAGGTGGGCACGAAGGGTGTCGCGCAGGGCGATGCGGTGGTTCTCGCTGCCGTTGCGGAAAGCGATAAGTTCTACCTTGATGCTCCCTTGGGGATAGTTGAGGAGCGAGGCGTCGGAGCCGAAGCTGTAGATGTTGCCTTCTTCGAGGAAACAGCGTTCGACACGCGCCCAGACGGTGTCGTCGTCCTGATCGAGGACGCAATAAATGACAGGGGTCTCCTTATATTCCGCGTTGGGCGAGAACTCCACCTCGCACGAGACCAGCAGGAGTGCCGTCAGCATGACGAGCATCGTGTGTAGGATAGGGCGTATTTTCATTACATATAGTATATTTCATTATAATCACATTTCGAGGCGTACCTACTGTTCGGCCACCTCTATTTCGTCCATCATCATCCACGGCTTCAACCCCTTGGCACGATGCCAGGCGGGGATGGCGCCGATGGTGGTGGGGATAATCTTGACGGCCTGCACGGCGGCGCGTCCCACCGGGACGTTGAGCTCGACCACACGGGGGCTGCTCTCGGCCTCGTCGGCGGGGTCGAAGGGCAGGAGGGTCTTGACCGTGTCGCTGAAGTTGACGCCGTCGGTGGAGAGGAGGAGGGTCACCTCGCGCGGAGCGAAGGCCCAGGTGGCGGGGGCGTGGGCGTAGCGCAGGGTGAGGTGGGCCACGGCGATGGGTTTGGCCAGCATGACGGTGGTCGTCACCGGCTCGCCGGCGAAGCCCAGCCATCCGCGGTTCAACTCGTCGACCGTGCCTTTCTGTCCGTCGAAGAGCAGGGTGTCGGCACCCACGTTATAGGGGGTGTTGGCCTTGCGCGAGAAGGCGGTGGTTACGATGTAGTCGTAGTTGAAACGGCGGGTGCTCGTGAACGAAGGGGGCATCCCTTTGGCGAAGGCGCGGGCTTTGACCACCGTAGTGGTGCCGATGGTGACAGGGCCTGTGTAGCGGGGAGAGGCCTCGGTCGGTTCGCTTCCGTCGAGGGTATAGCGTATCTCGCAGGGCGCTTTGCTTGTGATGGTGACCACCAGAGGGGCCGAAAAGCGCACCTCGGCCGCGTTGATGGTCGGCGGCTCGAGGACTCCGGCCACCATACGAGGGTATTCGATGCCGGCGAAGTCGGCCGGATTACCTTCGCGGAAGGGTTTGAGATGCAGCCGCAAGGTGGTGGCGGAGGAGGGCACCATACGCAGATGGCGCGTGTCGGCCGAGAGGCGGCATTGCTCGCCGAGCACCTCGACGAAGAGACCCTCCCCTCCCCTGCGGGCGGCGCACCAGCGTACCTGCTGGCGCGAGAGACCGCTGGCAGGCTGGGTGTAGATGCCTGTCTGACCTGAATGGGCGCCGCTGAAGCAGACCTCGCGGTCGAGGCCGAACCAGGTGATGCTGTCGGCCCCGATGCCGATGAGCAGAGCCGGCTGCAGCTTGCCGCCTTGCAGACGGTCGGTGGCGGCGATGGTGTAATCGACCAGCACGTCGCCGGTACTGAAGTGGGTGTAGGTGCTGCGCACGTCGCACATCGTGGTGCCGTCGGCAGCGGTGTAGCGCCACATGTAGTCGACGCAGAGCGTGCGCTCGTCGGGCTTGCGGCTCTGACGGCCTACGCAGGTCGCCGTCCACTCCTCATGGCCTACAAAGTAGAGCTGCTGGGGCAGGAGCGTCTGGGCGTCGAGGCTGTCGGGCAGCGCCGGACCATCGTTGACAAAGAGGCGGCGGGCGGGACGCAGCTGGGTCAGCGGGAACTCGACGGTGCCCAGCGGCAGGTCGATATCGCGCTGCCACGGCTGGCGTGCGTTGCGACGGGTGGTAAGATTAAACCGTATGAAGAGCTCTTCGCCAGCCTGCAGGTCGACATGAGGGATGCGCATGCTTACCTTGTCGCTGCTTCCGGCCGACACCGCCACAGGCAGGTCGCCTCCGGTGATGGCCGAGCGACGGTTGGTGAAGATATTGTAGTCGAGATTGGTCGTGGCGAAGGTGGCGAAGTCGTTGCGGTTGAAGACAACAAATTCGCCTTCGTCGGGTGATATTTTCGAAAGGCTGACGTCGAACGGGCAGAAGAGCTGCTTCAGTTCGGTCAGACGTGTCTCGGAGAGGGGCCATGCGTCGACGAAGCCGCCCTGCAGCTGCCGCTGGCCAAGGACCAGCTGCCACAGGGGTTCGAGCCGAGAGAAGCCTGCGGCATCGACGGCGGCCAGCATGATGTAGGGGCGTGTACCCTGTTTCTTGAGGCTCTGCTTGAGGTTGGCGACCTCGGGCAAGAGGGGTGCAATGATGTCGGTCGACTCACTGTGGTCGGCGCCGGAGAAGACGACAGGGCGGGTCTTCTCGAGGGCTTTCAGCCGTTTGTAGGCCGCCGTCATGCAGACGCCGTTGTCGCGGCTGTTGCCGAGCGACCAAGCGATAATGCTGGTGTGGTTCTTGTAGCGGCCGTAGAGGTTCTCCACCCTGCGCTCGAAGAGGGGCAGGAAGTCCTGATCGGTGGCTACCACCTGATGTTGTTCGGACACAGGCATCAGGTTGGCGTCGCATACGACATAGAGGCCGTAGCGGTCACACAGTTCATAGAAATAGGGGTCCATGGGCGAGAAGCGCGCCGTGCGTACCGCGTTGATGTTGTGACGTTTCATCGTCTCAACTTCGCGGCGCATCTGCTCTCGCGAAGCACTGCCCTCGGTGTGTTCGATGCCGTAGGTGACCCCTCGGATGGTGATGGCCTTGCCGTTGAGCTGCAGGAGGCCATCTTTCACCTCGACGCGGCGGAAGCCGAAGCGGGTGCCCACGGTCTCTTCCTCCTCCATCCGCTCGTTGCGCAGACGGATGATGGCGGTATAAAGCTTGGGACTTTCGGCGTTCCAGGGCTGCACCCCGGTCCAGGTTCGGCTCAGGTCGAGGGTCTCTTCGCTCTTCCCGCTGAAGACCACCCATCGACCCATGCGGTCGAAGTTATGCCCCTGCGGGTCCCAGAGCTCCACCTCGAGGTAATACTTTCCTTTGCGCTTGCCGCACAGCACGTTGGCATACATCGTGAAGATGCCGGAAGTGGTGGCTGCGTCGTAGTCGGCCACGATGGAATAGTCGACCACACCCGGGTCGCTCTTGAAGAGCAGGTAGGGCTCGCCGTTAAGTCCGGCCAGCAGCGCCTTGTCCTCGAGCAAAGCGCCCCGTGCGTCGGTCATGGCCTCGATGGTGAGTTTGTTGAGCCTTCCAGCCCGCATGTACGGAGAAAGGAGAAACTCGTTCCAATGGCGCGAGTCGTCGGCATAGCCCAGTTCGTAGTCGTTCAGGTAGACGTGTACTGCACGGCCGCAGCGCACGTTGAGGTAGACCAGATAGTCGGCCCAGTTCTTCTCGGCGTCGATTTCACGCGAATAGCATACCGAGCTGTCGGTGTGCTGGCGTTGCCAGCTGCCGGTCAGTTCCATATAGTATGGTGACTCGCGATAGGCACCTTTTTCGATGTCGGCATCTTCATAATAAGGCGTCACGTTGGCACGTGCCGGCAGCGGCTGGGCAGTGGCCGTCGCAAGCGCTGCTATCCAGAAGAGGAGCAGGACCGATAGGCGTTTCATGGGGTCGGGGTCAGTTGCTGAGATAGAACGAGGTGCCTATGGTAAGCACGTGAAGGTTGACGGGCGTGGCCAAGATGGGCTGACGGTCGACTCCCAACTGGGAATAGCGTCCTACGGAGTTGGACTGCAGGAGGCGATAGCCGACATGCAACGCCACCGCGAAAGAGCGGTTGATGGCATAGCGGGCTCCCACCTCGAGACCAAAGTAAAGACCGCCTTCCAGAATCTCAGTGCTGATAGGGTCGGGTGCTGACGAGGTCTTCATCGGCATGCAATAGCCCACCTGGAGGACACCGTATGGCGTCAGCTGGCTGCGCAGGAAGTGGCTGCGCAACTCGACAAACACAGGCAACTGGGTGTAGGCCTTCGTCGGGTCGGCCACATAGTTGAAGCCCACGCCCACGCCAGCCTCCTTGCGGAACTGAAAACCTGCCGATACACCCGGCATAAATGCGTTGAGGACGGAGGCGATGGTGTCGAACTCGTCGACCGAGCGGTTGAGGTTGAAGCCGTAGGAGGCATCACCCACCACATAGACACCGTGCCAACGGTACTCTATGTGGCGCTGCGCCTGGGCTGCGCCACACAGAGTTGCGATGGCTACGATAGCAAGAACTATCTTTTTCATAATTGTTTGTTAAGCGTTCATCGGCTTGAGGTCGGGGCTCACAATCAGCGTGGCCTCGGTAGCGGCCTGCACCTGCTCGACCGTAAACTCGGGGTTGATTTCGGTCAGGACGATACCCTTGGGGGTGATCTCCATGACGCCCATCTCGGTGATAATCATGTTCACCTGGCCCTTGGCGGTGAGCGGCAGGGTGCATTTCTTCAGAATCTTGGGGTTACCCTTGGCGGTGTGTTCCATGGCCAGGATGACTTTCTTGGCACCCACCAGGAGGTCCATAGCGCCACCCATACCGGGGGTCTTCTTGCCAGGAATCATCCAATTGGCCAGGTCGCCTTCCTCATCCACCTGCATGGCACCCAGGACGCTCACGTCGACGTGGCCACCACGGATAATGCCGAACGAAGTAGCGCTGTCGAAGGTGCAGGCGCCCTCGATGGGAGTGACAAAACCACCACCGGCGTTGATGAACCAGGGGTCTTCCTTGCCCTCTTCGGGGGTGGGACCCATGCCGATCATGCCGTTCTCACTCTGCAACACCACCTTCACACCGGCGGGCAGATAGTTGGGGATTAAAGTCGGAAGACCGATACCAAGGTTGACGACATCGCCGTCGTGCAGCTCCTGAGCCGCGCGTTTGGCGATAAAGGGTTTGATCTGTTCTTTTTCCATGTTAGTTATTGTTTGATTGTTTGTTTGCTTTTCACTTACTTCCAACCACGGGCCACCATCTCCTGGGCGATGTAGGAGGCCTCGTCGTCGGCAAAGGTATTGGGGCCGAAGCCGGCGTCATAACCCAGCTCCTTGGCCAGCTCGTGGCTGATACGGGGACCGCCGCATATGAGAATCACCTTGTCGCGCAGGCCCTCTGCCTCAAGCATCTCGACGAGCTCGGTCAGGTTCTTGATATGCACATCCTTCTGTGTCACCGTCTGGCTGACGATGAGGGCGTCGGCGTGAAGTTCAATGCCCTTGGCAATAAACTCCTCGTTGGGCACCTGGCTACCGAGATTATAAGCATCAATCATGTCGTAGCGCTCCAGACCGTAGTGACCGGCATAGCCCTGCATATTCATAATAGCGTCGATACCCACGGTGTGGGCGTCGGTACCTGTCGAGGCACCCACAATAACTATCTTGCGACCAATGTGCTCACGAATATACTCGTCGCACTCATGCATATCCATCGTGGTCGATTCCACTTTGGGCACATGGATGCTGGTATAGTCCACCGTATGGGTCAGCGAACCGTAGCAGTTCATGAAGCAGAAGCCTTCGGTCAGTTCTTTCTGGTAGACCACCAGGGGATTCTCGAAGCCCATCTTCTTGAGCAGTTGCTTGGCAGCCTCTTCGGCTTCCGCACCTGCGGGCACCGGCAGGGTGAAGCTCAGCTGCACCTTGCCATCGTTCATCGTGTCGCCGTAAGGCTTTATCTTGGTGAGGTCGAGGGTTTTGTCGTAATCCTTCGCCTCCATCGAATACAATCCTTCGCTCATTTTATTTCTTTCCTTTCATAAGTTCAACAAACGGATTAAAATAGTGCTCGCCCTTCAGGGTGACGCCGTCGAGGCCCTTGCCGCCGGTCTTCGGACGCTTCACGTTGGCGAAGATACCCTTCTCCAAGGCGGTGAAGAGGCCTTCGTTCTCCATGGTTTCGAGCAGCTTGGTGGCATTGTGCAGCACCTCTTGGGCGCGGCGCTTGATGATACCGCCCTCCTTGAATTCCACCTCCTCGCCAATGTCCTTCATGTTGTTGAAGATATACTTGGCGTTCTCGATGCTCAGGTAGCGGTCGCTCATGAAGGGTGTATGGATGGCCTCGGTGGGCATACCCAGCAGCTGCAGACCCTGGTGGGTCCACTGGCCGATGACGTTGAACAGAGCATCCTGGATATGGCCGCGGAAGATATTGCCAGTCATGAACTTGGTCGGGGGCATGTATTTCAACGGAGCGTTGGGGAAAATCTCACGCAGCATCTGTGCCTGTGCCAACTCGTAGAGAAAACCGTTCTCCAGCATGGGATCCATCTCGAAAGCATGGCCAAGACCCATCTGCTCCTCGGGCAGACCAGCCATGAACGCCAGCTGCTCATTGATGAAATCGGAAGCCAACACGGTGTGAGCCTCCTCGTAGGCGTCGGCGGTTGTGAGGTAGTTATCCTCGCCAGTATTGATGATGACGCCGGCAAAGCCGTTGATGATACGGCTCATATACTGGTCGATCAGCGTGCGCTGCATGTTGATGTCGCGGAACAGGATGCCATAGAGAGCGTCGTTGAGCATCACGTCAAGGCCCTCGAGGGCGCCCATGGCAGCAATCTCCGGCATGCAAAGACCCGAGCAGTAGTTGCAGAGGCGGATGTAACGACCCACCTCCTCGCCTACCTCATCGAGGGCTTTACGCATGATGCGGAAGTTCTCCTGGGTGGCAAAGGTGCCGCCGAAACCTTCGGTGGTGGCGCCATAAGGCACATAGTCGAGCAACGACTGGCCCGTGGTGCGAATCACGGCGATGATGTCGGCACCCTGACGGGCACCGGCCTGGGCCTGGACGACGTCCTCGTAGATGTTGCCCGTGGCGACGATGATGTAGAGGTAGGGCTTGCTACCCTCGCCAATCGTCTCGATGTACTTCTCGCGGCGCAGGCGGTTGCCGCGCACTTTCTCGATGGTGGCGTTGATGACAGGCGCCAGGGCCTTGTCGATATCTGCTTTGCTGTGCACCGGAAGTTTGGTGATGTCGAGCTTACCGGCGGCGATGGCCTCGGCAATCTGCTGCGGGCTCTTGCCGGTCTCGACCATAGCGTTGCCCACATAGAACATCACGCCCTCGCCAAGCACACCTTTGGCTTTCAGTTCCTCGACCACTACGTTGGGCATGGGCACCTCGTTGTCGTCGATACCGTCGATGCCAAGGAAACGGCACAGCGTGCGCTCCACGGCCACTGTGGTGTAGTCTTCCACGAAATCCTGCACCTGGCCCGCAATGCGGCGAGCCACGTCACGTGCGTGTTCAACCTCCACAAAATCAAGTCCTACTTTACTTTTCTGCATTACTACTGTATTATTAAGTTTATCGTTTTTACATTATAATTCGAACTGCAAAAATACGAAAAAAAATTGAATTACAATAATAAAAATGCATTCAGAGAAATTACACCGAAAACGTCGAAACGACCATTCTGACAGAAATACAAGAAAAAGCGCTGCCTCCGAAAGGAGGAGCGCTGAGGTAGATGATGGTGTCCGACGATGTTTTCCGGACAACCAGGATACGGCATTACTTACTTCGACGTGCTTGCTGTGTCTTTCTTCACAGCCGCACTGTCGGCCTTGGCGGCAGGAGTAGTGGTCTTTTTCTTAGGCTTGGGCATCTTGATGTCGCTCAAACTGTGATTGCGATGGAAGCGGTTGAAGTCGACATAGCCGCTGATGCCGTTGCAATGACCTTTCTCGGTGTACTGCCAAAGGGTGAAGCGCGTGGTGGGATAGCCGCGATAGTTGGCTATAAATATATGGTATTTAGCGTATTTCTTGGTGGCGAAGTGCGTCTTGTAGACACGCTCGGAGGTGTAGATCATGGGCTTGACGCCATACTCGCTCTCCATCAGCTCGAGCAACTTGTCGACACGTTCCATGTAGAGACGACCCGAGTGGTGCCCTTCGATGTCGAGCACCGGGACGAGATCCTGCTCGCTTTTCTTAATCATCTTGCGAATGTTGGCCATCTGCTGGTAGGCCGTCGTCTTCGAGCTATACACATGGTAACTGCCCACCAACAGGCCGGCTTTCTTGGCCTTGGTGATATTGGTGCGATAGTAGGCGTCCTGGATAGAGGTACCTTCGGTGGCACGGACATAGACAAACTTGATGGTGGAATCTTTGGCCACCTTCGACCAGTTGACGGTGCCCTGAAATTTCGACACATCGATGCCACGTGTACGCACTTGAGCCTGTACTTCGACGGTGCTGAGGCACAGCAACAACGCCAACAGCCACAGTTTACATCTGTATCTCGTCGCCATTGACATGGAAGAATTTAAACTCCAACAAACCGTACTGTTCCGACTGGCGCAGGTCGAGGCGCACATGGTAGCGCCGCATCCAGCGGCGTTTGATACTCTTGAACCAACCGCGGGTAAGGTAGGCGTTGATATAGGGATGCGTGATGAGGACCAGACGACGCTCACCCTGGGCGGCAGTCAGGTGATGAAGCGACGACTCTATCTCGTCGACCACCACCAGGCTCTGCTTGATATGGCCTGTGCCGTCGCAGAAAGGACACTTCTCCTGAACATCGACCTCCATAGCGGGCCGCACCCTTTGGCGCGTAATCTGCATGAGTCCGAACTTGCTGAGAGGCAAGATGGTATGGCGGGCCTTGTCGCGTTTCATCTCCTCGGTCATCACGTCAAAGAGTTTCTTGCGGTTTTCGGCCTTGTCCATGTCGATGAAGTCGACAATAACAATGCCCCCCATATCGCGCAGACGCAACTGACGGGCAATCTCCTTGGCGCTCTCGATGTTGACTTGCAAAGCGGTATCTTCCTGACCTGTTCCGGCCTTGATGTGATTGCCGCTGTTGACATCGATGACATGCATGGCCTCCGTGTGCTCGATATAGAGGTAGACGCCGGAGCGGATGGTGACGATACGGCCGAACATACGGCGTATGTCGCGCTGCACACCGAACTGCTCAAAGATGGGAGTGTCGAGCTTGTAAAGCTTCACGATCTCCTCCTTGCCGGGCGACATGGCCTTGACGGCATTGCGCACCACGTCGTAGAGGGCGGCATCGTCGACATAGATGTTGTTGAAATCGTCGGTGAGCACGTCGCGAAGCACCGCCGTCGTGGTGTCGAGCTCGGCGTGCACCTTGCAGGGTGCGCTCACGCGTTTCAGCTTGTCGGTCATCTCCTGCCAACTGTTCATCAGTTGCTTCAGGTCGGCATCGAGCTCCACGACGCTGCGTCCCTCGGCCACCGTGCGGACGATGATGCCGAAGTTCTGCGGACGTATGCTCTGCATGAGGCGGCGCAAACGGTTGCGCTCCTCCGACCCTTTGATTTTCTGAGAGATGGAAATCTTGTTGCTGAATGGGGTAAGCACCAGATAGTGACCGGCGATGCTTATATCGCCCGACACTTTAGGACCTTTGGTGGAGATGGGTTCTTTGGTCACCTGTACAAGAATAGGTTGACCCACTTTGAGCACATTGTCGAAGTTTCCCACCTTCTCAAGGACAGGTTCTATCTTGAAGTTGGTCAACGTGGCGGCATTCTTGTCGCCGTTCATGGCCAAACGCAGGTATTTGTCGACCGAGTTGAAGTCGGGACCCAAGTCGAGATAGTGCATAAAGCCTTCCTTGTCGCCGCCCACATCGATGAACGCGGCGTTGAGGCCCTGCATGATTTTCTTGACCTTACCGAAATAGATGTCGCCGACGGCGTACTGGCCACCCGGCTGCTCCTTGTGGAGTTCCACCAGGCGCTTGTCTTCCAGCAGCGCTATCTGTACACCGTCGTCTTGGGATGATATAATAAGTTCTTTATCCACTAGCGTAGGGGTAGTTTAGGTGTAGTATAATACAGAAAACAAATTACATACCGACCCGCGAACGGGTGGGTGTGTAATTTGTTTTAGTCTTTTCAGAGCGAAGCAAACAGGCAGTCAGGACTGCTTATTTCTTCTTATGTCTATTCTTGCGCAGGCGTTTTTTACGCTTGTGCGTCGACATTTTGTGGCGTTTGTGTTTTTTTCCGTTAGGCATAGATGTAAAAATTATCTAGATTTATTTGACTTTCTTTTTCACATCCTGCATGAAAGTCTTGGCGGGCTTGAAAGCGGGAATGTTGTGAGCGGGGATGATGATGGTGGTGTTCTTGCTGATGTTACGTCCGGTCTTCTCAGCACGTTTTTTCACGATGAAGCTACCAAAACCACGCAGGTAGACGTTCTCACCTTCCGAAAGGCTCTCCTTGATAACGGTCATGAACTCTTCGACGGTGGCCTGGATGGCGGCTTTCTCAATACCGGTTTTCTGAGCTATTTCAGCTACGATTTCTGCCTTAGTCATTTTTTTATCTTTTTTAATGTTATTAATTGTTTTTCATTCAAATTGGACTGCAAAATTACTACATTTTTTTTAATCGCAGAATATTTTTTTTCGAATTATTGATTTTTTAACAATTTTATTCCGCTCAATAACTTATGTTATAGCAACTTACGCAACAAAAACTTTTTTACCCTTAAGGTTGAAAACAGGGCTGTCTGAGGAGTGTATTTTGGGTATTTAGACCTTAGTTTTTAGTCTTTTACCGAATGTAACCACAAACAATATAAGGGCAGCCAGCGTGCAACAAGCCGTGAGCAAAGCGCCCAGCTGAAGCGGAGCCTCGGGGTCGACGTCGAGCACGCCACGCGCCACGAGCCAGTATATCACCACCACAAGGGCGTTATTGACGAAGTGAGCCAGCATATTGGGCAGCAGCGAACCGGAATAGACGTAGAGGTAGCCCAGCGTGGCACCCATCACGAAGCGCGGCATGAACGAGAATATCTCGCCGTGACCGAGGCTGAAGATGATGGCTGTGAGCCATATAGCCACATGTACGCCCCAGGGGCGACGCCCGTCGGCCGAAATCCACCGCTGCAGCAGGTTCTGGATGCCGGCACGGAAGAGCAACTCCTCCGTGACCGCCGGTATGAGAGCCACCACCAGCAGGTTGGCCAGCAGCCCGCCCACCGAGGTGACATTCACTATCTGCTCGAGGATGGCCTCGGTCTGATCCTGGAAACTGCGCATCAGCTCACCCAACCGTCCGAAGTCCCATCCTTCGTTCCACTCGCCCAGCCAGTCGTTGAGGGGCACCAAAAGAAGCATAATCACCACGCCTGCAAGGGCATATAGCCACTTCTGCCCGCCGAAGTCGAGCCGGAGGTACTCGCGCTGACGGCCACGATAATAAATGATTAACAAAAGCAGCACCGGCACCATGAATGTGAGCACCTGGGTGACACCCTGGGTCACAAGCAGGGCTGTGGTCGACTGGGCACCGCCTCCAATAATCAGAAACGGGGCGGTGACAAGGGTGGAAACAAGCAACATGCCTAGCGTGAGCATCAGCAGGACAAGGAGTTGCATTAAAGGGTGGGTGGACTTTTTCATATCTTTGTGACCCCGGCGGGATTCAAACCCACGACTTTCGGAACCGGAATCCGACGTTCTATTCAGCTGAACTACGGGGCCAAAATTCGAGTGTAATAACTAACCGCATGGAATAATATTGTGTGCTCTCAAAAATTTTTTTTCGACTCCCAATTTCCTCGGCGCAAAACGGGGGATGCCTGCACCGTTACACCACCGCCAAAAGTACGGCATTTCTTCAATTGTTTTACGCTTGTTTTACGGTTGTTTTACGCTTTAAAAGCGTAAAACAACCGTAAAACAAGCGTAAAACAACCGTAAAACAGCCGACCAAAAGGCGGTGTAGGGGCGAGGCGACGGCAAAGTGGTTTCAGCGGGATTGACGGAGGTTCCTGCCGACCAACTGGGGGGCATAGCGAAGCAGCAGGAAGAAGCTGAGTATCAGTGTAAGAACTTCTGCCACATTGACCGCAATCCAGATGCCGTCGATGCCAATCAGCGCCGGCAGAATCCACACGGCGCCCAACTCGAAAACCATCGAGCGTGCAAAAGCAGCCACAGCGCTCACCACGCCGTTTTGGAGTCCGGTGAAGAGGGCCGAGGCAAACATGTTCCAGCCACAGATGAGGAAACAGAGCATATAGAGCCGCAACGCACGGACGGTGAGGTCGGTAAGCGACGGGTCGTAACCCACGAAAAGGCGCGCCAGCGGGGTGGCGAAGGCTTCGGAGAGGGCCGTCATCACCAACCCTGCCACAGCTATGAGTACCAGCGACTTGCGCAAGAGCGAGCGCTGTTCCCCGACGTCGTCCGCACCGTAATGGAAGCCAATGACGGGGGTGATGGCGATGTTGTAGCCGATGAATACAGCGGCGAAGATGAACGCGATATACATCACGATGCCGTAGGCCGCCACACCGTCTTCGCCAAGCAGGCGCATGAGCTGAAGGTTGTAGCAGATGCTCACGATGCTCATCGCGATGTTGCTCACATATTCGCTGAGCCCGTTGGTGCAGGCGCGTGCGATGTAGGTGCGCATGGAACGGTTCACGCTGGCGGAGTGGCTGCGGGCCAGGCTGAGGCTTCCACGGTTGAGGCGCTTCGAACTGAAATAGACCAAGGGGAAGGCGCCGGCCACCACCTGCGAGGCCGAGGTGGCGATGGCGGCACCGGTCACCCCCATGCCGAGGCCCCACACCAGCACTGCGTCGAATGCGATGTTGATTACCCCGGCCACGATGCTCATCACGGTGCCCAGCTGGGGTCGTTCGGCGGCCATGTAGAACGACTGAAAGGCCATCTGCAGCACAAAACCCGGCATGCCAATCATGCAGAGGCGGCCGTAGACGATACACTCGTGCATCATCGCCTCGTCGGCCCCCAGGAGGCGTGCCAGCTGAGGCGTGAAGAGAGCGAAGAGCACCCCGCCCAGCACACCGAGCATCAACGCGAAGCGCACCAGGATGGCGAAGATGCGGTTGGCCTTGCCTTGGTAGCCTTCGCCCTTCACCTTGGCTATGAGGGCGGCGCCGCCGCTGCCCACCATCAGTCCCAGCGAGCCCAGCAGCATCATGGCGGGCCACATCAGATTGATGGCGGCAAACCCGCTCTTGCCGGCAAAGTTGGCCACAAAAAAGCCGTCGACGATGCTGTAGATGCTCGTCACGAGCACCATGGCGATGCTCGGAAGCACAGATTTCACTATGCGACGGTAGCCGTAATGGCCTGACAATTCGATATTCACGAAGCGGGATGCACAAATAATACGGTGCAAAGATACAATAAAATCCCGAAACCGACGTTATGAAATCTCGATGAAAAAGAGCCTATTATACATATTAATAATAGTTTGTGCCACCGCCGCGGCGGCCCAAGGGTCGGTGCTGGGCGACGGCAACTGGTGGAAAATGGCGGTGACGGCCGACGGCATCTACCGGCTGACGACCGCCGAGATTGCCGCCCTCCAAGGCGCGAACATCGACAGCATCGGCGTTTATGGCGGCGACGGTGGCATGCTTTCGCTCAACAACAGCGAGACTCCCGTCGACGGACTGACCCCCTTGACCATCGATATCGTCGACCACAACGGCAACGGCCGTTTCGATGCCGGCGACGAGCTGCTCTTCTTTGGCCAGAGCGCCGAGCCCTGGCGCTACAACGCAGCCAATCAACGCTGGCAGTTTGAGCACCACGCCTATGCCGTGGCCAACCACTACTACCTCACCACCTCGGCACCGGAGCCGCACCGCATCTATGTACCGCGTGTTGTAGATGCCAGCAACGAACTGACCACCTACACCGCCGTGGCGCATATCGACAACGACCTCGTGAACATATTCGGCACCGGCCAGCAATGGATGGGCGAGAAATTCACCACGGCATTGACGAGCCGCACCTTCAATCTGCATCTGGACGGCAACAGCGACGGCCAAGTCAAGCTGCGCTACGGATTGGCCAACCACTCGACCGCCACAGGCCAATTCACCGTGTCCACCACCGACTACCGCAATGTGGTGGGCATCAGCAGCAATGCCGTCCACGCTGTCACCCTTGACGCTTTCAACACCACCGCCAGCGACTTCGCCTTCACCATCACCTTCTCAGGCGGCGAAAGCACGGCTGCGGGCTACCTCGACTTTATCGAACTCAACAGCCATGCACCGCTGACCTTCAACGGAGGTCAGCTGATTGTACGTCAAGACCCTACGGCATCGGCCACCAGCCGCCACCGCATGAGCGGTGCCACCGAAGGCACGAGCGTGTGGGATGTCACCCGTAGCGGACAGGAGTGCAAGCTGGCGCTATCAGGCGGGTGCTGGAACGACAGCAGCACCACTGCCAGAGTGTATGTCGTCTTCGACGGCAGCCACTACCTCACCCCTGCCAGCATCACGCCCATGGCTAACCAGAACCTCCACGGCAGCGATGCCGCCGAGTTGATAGTGGTGTCGCACCCCACCCTGCTGGCGCAGGCTCAGCGCGTTGCCACCCTGCATGAACTCTTCGACGGCATCACTACCCTGACCGTCACCGACGAGCAGGTCTATAACGAATATTCCTCGGGCAAACAGGACCCCATGGCCATCCGCGCGCTGCTGCGCGACTTCAAACAGCGTCACTCTGAGATGGCACCGCGTTGGTTGCTCCTGATGGGCAGCGGCACCTACGACAACCGCCACCTGCTCGGTGCCGACCTCGCCAGCGAGGCCACGACGGTGGTCACCTATGAAACGCCCTACTCCTACGACGAAGACGGCGTATCCTATTGCTCCGACGACATCATGGGCTACCTCTCACCTACCGGTCGCGGCAACGTCACGGAGACGATGGAGGTGAGCGTAGGACGACTACCCGCCCGCAATCTGGCCGAGGCCACCCACATGGTCGACAAAATAGAAGGCTACCTCTCACGACGCGACCTGCAGGACGAGGGACAACGGGGCGACTGGCGCAACTATGTGGCTCTGCTGGCCGACGACGCCGACCCGGGGCACCCCTACGACAGTCTCTTTGCCCACTCGAGCGAGGTAGTGGCCCACAACATCAACCAGAACTACCCCCACATCAACGTCGACAAACTCTACGCCGACTCCTACCACCAACGGTCGGGCGCCATCGGCTCTTACTATCCCGACCTCAACAACGCCCTGCGTCGGCGCATCGACAACGGATGCCTGCTGCTCAACTACATCGGGCACGGTTCCAACACCTATATCGGAACCGAGCGATACATCGAGCTGAGCGATATCGGCACCTACACCAATACCGACCGGCTTCCGCTTTTCGTCACCAGCACCTGTTCCTACGGTCGCTTCGACCGACCCGACATCGTTTGCGGTGCCGAGGCATGTCTGACGGCGCCCGCTGCCGCCATTGCCGTCATCAGCGCTTCGCGGCCTATCAGCCACGTAGAGCGCTTCAACAACGATGTGGTACAATTTGCCCTCGACCCGCAGAACACCATCGGCGATGCACTGCGCCTGGCGAAGAACCGCACAACGGTGTCGCAATGCATCGGACTCATGGGCGATCCCGCCTTGCGCCTCAGCCAGCCTGAAAACCGTGTCGTGGTGACCCACATCAACAACCAACCCGTCGTCGACGGAGTGGACGACACCGCCACCGTGCTTTCGCGTGTTACCGTCAGCGGTGAGGTGCGCGATGCCGACGGGGCATTGCTCTCTGACTTCGACGGTACACTCTACCCCATCGTCTTCGACCGCGTCATGCGCAGCACCACTTTGGCCAACGACAACAGCGGTACCGAGGTGAGTTTCACCCAGCAGAAGAACATCCTCTACCGAGGCAGCCACACCATCAGCGGCGGCCGCTTCGAATACTCTTTCATCGTGCCGCAGGATGTTGCCTACCAATATGATTACGCCAAGTTGAGCCACTACGCCAAATCGGGCTCAGACCATGCCACCGGTTGCTACAGCCATCTGTTGTTGGGCGGGCTGAACGACACGGTCTCGGTGACAGGCTCGGCTCCTACGATACGTCTTTTCATCGGCGACACCAATTTCCGCGACGGCGGCATCACCGACACCGACCCCTTGCTGGTGGCCCTGCTAGCCGACTCGACAGGCATCAATGCCGGCTCGGGCCTCGGGCATGACATCACGGCTGTGCTTGACGGCAACCCTGGCAGCCTGGTGGTACTCAACGACCTCTATGAGCCTGACGTGGAACATGCCGGATGCGGCTCCGTCAACTACCGTTTCTCCGACCTTACCCCGGGACCGCACACCCTCACCCTTAAGGCGTGGAACATCTTTAACCTCTCGGCCGAAGCGACCATCCATTTCACGGTGTGTCATCCCGACACGCTCACCCTCTCCAACTTGCACTGCTACCCCAACCCTGCACGCGAGCGAGTCCAGTTTATGATGGAGGTGAACAACGGTAGCCGCGTGGCAACTGCCGAGTTGCAGATTTACAATCCCTATGGCAAGCAACTGCTTTCACAGCCCATCAACGCCTCGCCCGACGGATACACGGTGGGACCCGTGGTGTGGAATCTCGCCGCTGTCCCTTCCGGACTCTACCTGGCCCGCATCATTGTCACCGACACCGATGGCCATACATACCAACAAAGTACAAAATGTATCGTACGATAGCACAATAAAAGAATTGCCCTGCCGTTATTAGGGCACAAAAGAAAACGAGACAAGAATGAAGAAACTCACCCTCCTGACAATACTTGCCGCATTGTGCGGCACCATGTATGCACAGACTTCGTGGACGGGTCAGACCACCAACCAGAACTACATTTCCACCGGCATGCCGATATTGCTTATCGCCCCCGACGCCGTCAGTAGCGGCATGGGCGATGTGGGTGCCGCCACCGAGCCCGACGCCTATTCGGCTCACTGGAACAACGCCAAGTTCGCTTTCATCGACGGACTTATGGGCGTCAGCACCACTTTCACCCCCTGGCTGCGCAACCTCAAGGTGGGCGACATGAACCTGCTCTACCTGGGAGGCTACCGTCGCATCAACAGCCGCAGCACCTTCGCGGCCTCGCTGACCTATTTCTCACTGGGCGACATCGACATGACCGACATCGAGGGCAACCTCGTCACCGAGCTGCATCCCAACGAATTTGCCGTTGACGCCACCTATGCCCTGAAGATTACCGACAACCTCTCGCTCGGTGCCACGGGTCGTTTTATGCGAAGTGACCTCACCAACGGCCAGACTCTCAACGACGGTAGCGGTAACAGCGAAACCCATGCAGCCAACTCGCTGGCTGCCGACATCGGCCTCTACTATCAGATGCCCGTCAGCAAAGTGGAAGAAATCGCTCTGGGGGCCTTTATCAGCAACCTGGGTGCCAAGCTCTCCTACAGCGACGACAACAACAACCGCGAGTTTCTGCCGGCCAACTTCCGTCTGGGAGGACGCTACACCAACCGCATCGACGACTACAACAAGGTATCGATCCTCGTCGATGTCAACAAACTTCTGGTTCCGACGCCCAAATTCCGCACCTACAATGTCGACGGCATCCAGTCGCTGACCGACTACAACAACATCGGTGTCGTGGCTGGAGCGCTGCAGAGTTTCGGCGACGCCCCCGGCGGTATCAGCGAGGAACTGCAGGAGCTACAACTGTCGGCCGGCGCCGAATACTGGTATGCCGAGACTTTTGCCGCCCGTGCAGGCTATTTCTTCGAGCATAAGAACAAGGGCGGACGCCAGTACGCCACCGTAGGTTTCGGCTTGCGGTACAACTTCGTATCCTTCGACTTTGCCTACCTCATCCCCACGGCCAGGCTCTCTACCAACCCCCTGTCGAATACCATCCGCATCACCTTGTCGTTTGATTTAATGCCTGAGGATTGATGAGAATCGGCACAGGATACGACGTCCACGCCTTGAGCGAAGGATTGCCGCTTTGGATTGGCGGCTGTCTGATACCCCATACCCACGGGCTGGTGGGCCATAGCGACGCTGATGTTTTGCTCCACGCCATATGCGACGCCCTGCTGGGGGCTGCCGCTCTAGGCGATATCGGTAAGCATTTCCCCGACACCGACCCGCGCTACAAAGGCATCAGCAGCCTGAAACTGCTGACCCACGTGGGAAACCTACTGCACGAACACGGCTACCGCATCGGAAACATCGACAGCACGGTTGCGGCTCAACGTCCCAAGATGGCGCCCTACATTTTACAGATGCGTCAGAATATCGCCGACTCCCTCGGCATCAATGTCGACCAAGTGTCGGTCAAAGCCACCACCACCGAACACCTCGGCTTCGAGGGTCGCGAGGAAGGCATCTCCGCACAAGCCATAGCACTGATTGACAACCTATGAACGAGACCGAAAAGCCCTATGTGAGCCCTTCGCCCGACGAAGAGGTGGATACGCTGGAAGACAGCGGTTGTTCGCTGGTGCTATACAACGACGACGTACACACGTTTGATTACGTCATCAAGGCCCTGATCGACATCTGCCGCCACACCGAGGAGCAGGCCGAGCAATGCGCCATTCTGGTCCACTGCCACGGTTCGTGCACCGTCAAACAAGGCTCGTACACCGACCTGCTGCCCATGCACCAGGCCCTACTTGACAAAGAACTAACTTCAGAAATAGTAGAATAGACATATTTAGTAGAACTATTCAAACCACATAGTCCTAAAACCAAACAACATGAAGAAAAAACTGATTGAATCCTTTATCGGAAGTGTTGTTATATTAACAGTTGTAGTTGTGATAACCAATTTGTTTGGACATCATAATGTAACCATCAAACTTGTTTTGCTTGACTTCCTTTTGGTTCTGAGTGGTGCAGGGCTGATGACATTGATAGATTATTGTCTGTTCAAGAATAAAAACAAAAAATAAATTCTATAAAAAAAAGACAGTCGTTCCAACAAAACAACTGTCTAGCTTATTTCTGCGGAGGCATTTACTGCTATTAATACTGTTCCTTCTCGTTGGGGAAGTCGCCACTCTTCACATCGTTGATATAGTGGCGAATGGCATTGGCTATATCCTCTCCGAAGGTACCGTAGGTGCGCAGGTAGCGGGGCTTGAACTGGCGTGTGATGCCCAGCATATCCTGAAGCACAAGCACCTGGCCATCGGTAGCCTGACCGGCGCCGATGCCGATGGTGGGTATTTTGAGCTCGGCAGTCACCTCGGCGGCCAAGGCGGCCGGTATTTTCTCGAGCACAACGGCAAAGCATCCAACCTCTTGCAGAATCATGGCGTCTTTCTTCAGCCGGTCGGCCTCTTCCTGCTCGGTGGCACGCACGGCGTAAGTACCGAACTTATTGATGCTCTGTGGCGTAAGACCCAGATGTCCCATCACGGGAATACCAGCTGAAAGGATGCGTTGAATGCTCTCCAGTATCTCTTCGCCACCTTCGAGCTTGATGGCGTCGGCGCCGGTTTCCTTCATGATGCGGATGGCGCTGGCAAGGGCCTGTTTGGAGTTGCCTTGATAGGTACCGAAAGGCATGTCGACCACCACCAGGGCACGTTTGATGGCGCGCACCACCGAGGTGGCGTAGACTATCATCTCGTCGAGGGTGATGGGGAGGGTAGTCTGATGACCTTCCATAACGTTGGCTGCCGAGTCGCCGACCAGCACAACGTCGATTTTGGTGCTTTCGAGCAGGGAGGCCATCGAGTAGTCGTAGGCCGTGAGCATGGCTATCTTCTCGCCATGCAGTTTCATATTCTGTAATACACGTGTGGTGACCTTGGTCACATCAGTTTGCAAGTATGCCATTATTCTTCAATTATTTCTTCTCCCTTGGGAGTGGCTGATTTCTCGGGTGTGAGTTCTTCTTCCTGATCGGGGATGATGCGGAAGAGCTGGCGAAGGGGTTTCTTGAGCACCGGCTGACCGTCTTTGCCCGGCCGCGAAGCCACATAGAAGCGGTTGCCTATGGTGAACGAGGCCGCCTCGGTGGGACTGTCGACTTCGTAGAAGTATTTACCTATCTCCTTATCCTGTATGCGTTTGCCGACATAGATGGTGTCGAACTGGGTGACATTGATCGGAGCCTGCAGGGCCAGGTTGCCTTTGCCAGGTGCCTTGCGCGTAGGCAGCTGCTTGTATTCCCAGCCACGCGAGGTCTTCACCTTGGCGAAGAACTTGAGCTTGGCATCCAACTGCTCCTGTGTGGCCGGTATGCGGACGATGATGCTGTCCTTCTGCGGCTCGCTGCAGCTGTCGGAAACCATTGGCCACTGACCGGTGATGACGATGTAACCGGCCTGAACCAGCAGCTGACGGCGGTGGGGTATGAGGTGATACTGCTCGACGATGTGGCGGTAGTCGAGGTGATCGTCGATCGATATCTGCAAGCCGCCGGGGCAGGTATCCTTGGTGTTCTCGACGGCATAAACCGACCCTTTGGCCAGGTGGAGCGAGGCGTAGTAGCCATAGACGGTGCTGTCGGCGCTGGGCACATAGCAGCCACGGGCAGCACCCACACACTCGTCGGGGTTGTTTCGGAAAGTAACGAGGATGGTGTAGTTGAGGTCGACCGACTTGTTCAGCACCCGACGCGCCTCGGGAAGCTCGCTGTAGCGGTAAACAGCCGTGGTAACAGGCACTTCAAAACGCAGTATTTCGGCCGTGTCGCCGTTGCACGAGCAGCGGATGGGGTTGCGGGCATAGCGGATGGGGAAGTTGGCATGACTACGCATGGCGAAGTAGCGATAGACGGCATCGACACGCTGACGTGTCGCCGCCTCGTTGGCATCGCCATACCCTTCGATTGTCATAGTGTAAAGCATGGGGTTGTCCTGCGCAAAAGCGATGGCGTAGGCCGAATCGAGCAGGTCGAGGTCGTCGACAGCATAGGTGGTGGCACTTCCACGCGAAGAAAGCAGGAGATAAAACACCTCGGGATTTACAAGCGCTTTCTGCATGTTGCGCACCGGTTTGGCCGAGGGCACATACAGACCGCTCTGAGCGCTCAACGGGGTCGCCAACAGCATCGACACGCATGCCAGCAACCACCATTTCACACTACAGATCAATCGATTAGACCTATTCTTACTCATACTTTTTCCAACTATTTGAAAATGCAAAAGTAAACAAAAAAAACGAATCGGCCAAACCAAACACTGGATTATCCACGTCTTAAGTGCGACCGCTGTTGAAACACACCTATAGGCGGCTATTCTTCAATCGTTTATCTGCATTTCTTTTGCATTTCTTTTAGAATTCTAAAGGAAATGCAAAAGAAATGCAAAAGAACAGTAAAAGAACAGACGGCCCACTCAGCCTCCCCAAGTGTTAAACAATTCGCGCATTTTAAATAAAATATGTATATTTGCAGTTTCTTAAACAATAAAAAAAATGAAAAAAATAAACGCAATCATCTGTGCAGCAACGTTTATAGCCCTCATAGCCAGTTGCAGCAGCAAGCAACAATTCACCATCAACGGTACCGTCGACGATACCGAACTGAACGGCAAAACGCTATACATGCGTGACTTGTACAATGACCCTGATACGCCGTTGGACAGCGCTGTGGTCACCGATGGGAAATTCACCTTCAAGGGCACCGTCGACGAGGCCAAGAATGTCATCATCGAAACGCCCGAGGTTTCCTACCTGGTCAGAATCATTCTCGAGCCCGGCACCATCGTCATCAATGGCGACAGCATCGGTGGCACACCCCTCAACGACAAGCTTCTGGCATACAACAAGAGTCGTAACGTAGATGATATCCTTGATGCTATGGATAAGTACACTTCTCTCTACTACGACGCACCGAACGCTACCGTCCGTGCAGAGCTCGAGCATGTACTTGACAGCCTCGGTTCCATCGGTGCCGACCGTATGCTCGAGGCCGACTGGAAGCTCTACAACGAGAACAAAGACAATATCCTGGCACTCATCGCGATGGAGGAAATCGTTCACCTGGAGCACTTCTCCTACAGTGCATTCGACAGCATTGCCAAGGCCGCCTCACCCCGCGTGGCCAACAGCGAGTTTGTTCAGAAGACGCTTGTCCAACTGCGCGCCATCGAAGCCACCTCGGCCGGCAAGCACTATACTGACATTCAGGGCATCGACGGCAAGCTGAGCGACCTCATCGACGGCAAGTTGGCGCTGGTCGACTTCTACGCATCGTGGTGCGGTCCCTGCCGCATGGAAATCAAGGAAAACCTGGTGCCGCTGTGGAAGAAATACCAAAAGAAAGGCCTCGTCATCGTAGGCCTCAACGTGTGGGAGAATGGCGACGCCGAAGCCCGCAAAGCCGCCCATGAGAAGGTGATGGCCGACCTCGGCATCACCTATCCCCAGCTGGTGGATAGCACTACCAACGCCACCGACACCTATGGCGTCAATGGCATTCCCCAGATAATACTTATCGCCCCCGACGGCACCATCCTGGCCCGTGACCTGCGCGGCCCCGCCATCGAGGAGACCATCATCAACGCACTGGGCAAATGAGGCGATTGCTGGGTTTTATAGGCTTAATAGGTTTGATGGGTTTGATGGGCAACGCCCACGCCAAACCCATTACACCCATTGACCCCATCCAACCCATAGCTACAACTACCACATCCCCACCCTACGCACCCGACCACGTAGACACAACCGTCTTCGGCTGGCTTTCGCTCGACATCGACGGGCAGCTGTTCTTCATCGACAACGAATACTTCGGCGACCGCATCAGCGGCCACACCCTGCCGGGCTTCGTACTGAGGCCGCGACTGGTGCTGTGGAAGAACCATGAACTGTTGTGGGGAAAAGGGTTCACGCTCGAGGGCGGCTTCCATTGGCTGAACCTATGGGGTGCGCGCGACTACCCCACCCTGCTGAGCACCAACCCCTGGCCGGCCAACGCCGACAGCACCAACCGCTGCCACCTGCTACCCTGGCTGCAGGCCAAGATTACCTTTAACAAACATCTGCAACTCACCCTTGGCAGCCTGGGCAACAGCACACACGGACTGCCGCTACCGCTCTTCAACCCCGACCTGCTCTACGTGGCCGACCCCGAGACGGGTGTGGAGCTGACCTACGAGGGCGGTCACGCCAAGGCCGACCTCTGGGTCGACTGGCGCGAATATATCTGGAACCAAAGCACGGTACCGGAGCGCTTCACGGCAGGTCTGTCGGGCAAACTTCAGACATATCTTGGCAACGTGCAACTCTACCTTCCGTTCCACGCCATCGGCCAGCACGAAGGCGGGCAGAACATGGCGGTCATCCACCGCGTAAACAACAACTTCAACCTCTCCTCTGGCCTGGGCGCATTCTATGATGCAGGCAACGTCTACTTCGACCTCAGCTGCCGCATGATGTGGTACAACCAGAAAAACAATCTCGCGGTGCCATTCTCGTCGGGCTGGGGCGTCTATCCCGAGCTGGACCTGCGCTTCCCGCGAGAGAAGTCAGAGACAACGCTGACCATGAGCTACTGGTACGGCAAGGACTTCGTACCGCTGCTGGGTAGCTGGCTTTTCAGCAACCTCTCGGCGCTCACCCCCACCCTGACCTTCGTCCGCACCCAGGTGCTCGTAGCCAAAGTCTCGCACACCTGGACCTCGGGGCACCAGCCTTGCATGCTCCGGCTCGAAGCGTCGGGCTACTACTACCCCGACGAGCGCCGCATGCAGTATTCCTTCGGCTGCTCGATTCTCTTCAAACCCTCCTTCCGCTTGAAATGAACTTCCAACTTTACGACATATACGGGCCCATCAAGGCCATACCGGAAGAGACCGCCGTCACCGTCGGCGTCTTCGACGGCGTGCATCGCGGCCACCAGCATCTGCTCTCGCAACTTTCAACCTTCAACCTTCAACTCTCAACTTTAGTCGTCACCCTCACGGCGCATCCCTCCTTTGTTCTCGGTCGCCGCGACAGCGAATACTGGCTCGACGACCCCGACGAACATCTGCAGTTGCTCTTCGAGGCAGGAGCCAAATATGTCGCTGTGCTGCCCTTCACCGCCGAGGTAGCCAGTCTCAGCGCCTGCCAGATGGCACGTATGCTGTACCACCAACTGCAGATGCGTAGCCTGCTGATAGGCTACGACAGCCGCTTCGGCTCAAAGCAGGACGACGACTTCGACCGGTTGCCACAGCTGGCCACCGAACTGGGCTTCTCGATGCAGAAAGGCGAGCCCTTCCTCATCGACGGCGAACCCATCAGCTCGAGCCGCATCCGCCACACGCTCACAGAAGGGCGTGTCGAGGACACCGCCACACTGCTGGGGCGTCCCTTCAGCGTCAGCGGCATCGTGCAGCACGGACGCGGCGTGGGGCACACCCTCGGCTTCCCGACGGCCAACATATCGCTGGACGGTACCCGCAAGATGCTCCCCAAAGAAGGCGTATACGCAGTGAGAATTAGGAATGAGAAATTAGGAATTAGAAATTGCGGAATGGCCAACTTGGGGCCTGTTCCCACCTTCGGCATAGAGAAACCGCTTCTGGAGGTGCACCTCCTCGACTTCCACGGCGACCTCTACGGCCAGAAAGTCACCGTCGAGTTCTCACGCCGTCTGCGCGACATTGTGCGCTTCGACAACCCCGAAGCCCTCCAAGCCCAACTGCAACAAGACCTTAATGCCTGCTGCAAACCATGAACAACCTTTCCATCACCTTCTACCAGCAAGACATCGTCTGGGGCGACTCCGAAGCCAACCGCCATCAGGTGGAGGCGGTCATTGCCGCGGCGCCGAAGAGCGATATCTTTGTCGTCCCCGAGACCTTCACCACCGGCTTCGGCGACCACATGGCCTCGCTCGCCGAGGAGCAGGAGGGCCCGACGCTCCAATGGGCTCGCCGCATGGCCAACACATATAACACCCTCTTCGTAGGCACTTGGATCGTCCGCGATGGCGACCGCTGCTACAACCGTCTTCACTGGGTATTCCCCGACGGCTCCTTCGGTACCTACGACAAAGCCCACACCTTCCGCGTCAGCGGCGAGTACGACATCATCAGCCGCGGCACCCGCCGCGAGCTATTCGAATACAAAGGCTGGCGCATCAAGCCCGCCGTCTGCTACGACCTCCGCTTCCCCAAATGGCTGCGCAACGACTGCTGTGGCGTCGGTTCAGCCGACAACCTCGACTACGACCTGCTGCTCGTCTGTGCCAACTGGCCGGGCAGCCGCCACGAGGCATGGACCACCCTGCTGAAAGCCCGCGCCATCGAGAACCTATGCTATGTGCTGGGCTGCAACCGCAGTGGTGTGGACGGCGTGGGGGGCAAATACACCGGCAACAGCGCCCTCATCGACTACAAAGGCTTCCCCCTGGCCGAGGCCAAGGAAGGGGCCGACCAGACCGTCGCCGTCACCCTCGACAAAGAGAAGCTCGACACCTTCCGCCAGCACTGGCCTTTTCACCTTGACTTCGATTAAATGAATAACTTAGAGCAGAAACTAGGGTTCGACCGCATCCGCCAGATGGTGGCGGAGCAGTGTACCAACACCCTCGCCGTCCGCCTGGCCGACGAGATGCACTTCACCACCGACTACGACTCCCTGTGCCACGAACTCCAACTCGTGGAGGAGATGCGCCAGATAGTGCTCATGGAGAGCGAGTTCCCCCAACAGGACTTCTTCGACCTCACCCCCATCCTCACCCACCTCCGCGTGGGCAACACCGTCATACCCCTCGAAAGCCTCTTCGACCTCAAGCTCTCGCTGCGCACCATCCGCGAGTGCTACTATTTCCTCACCGCCGAAGAGCACCAGCAATATACCGCCCTGCGCAACCTCGCCATCGAGGTGGAGCTGGGCTACGGCGGCAAAAGCTCGCAACTCAACGTCATCAACTCGCTGTTGGGGAAACTCATCGACGACCACGGCGAGCTCTACGACAACGCCTCGCCCGCCCTGGCCGAAATCAGGCGCACCAAAGCCCGCAAGGCCGCCGAAGTCGACGCCCAGGTCAACCACGCCCTGGCACGCGCCAAACGCGAAGGATGGGCGCCCGAAGGGGCCGAGGCCACCATCCGCGACGGCCGTCCCGTCATCCCGCTGCTCACCACCCACCGCCGCAAACTTCGCGGCCTGATACAAGACGAGAGCGCCACCCACCTGACCGCCTATGTCGAACCCGCCGAAGTGGTGGAGCTCGGCAACGACCTGCGTGAGCTCGACTTCGACGAGCGCCACGAGATACAACGCATCCTGCTCGCTTTCAGCGACCGCCTGCGCCCCCTGCTGCCGCAACTCGACGAGGCCTATCGCTTCCTGGCCCGCATCGACTTCCTGCGCGCCAAAGCCCGCGTGGCCGTAGAGCTGAGCGCCAGCGTCCCCCTCCTCCACCCCGAGCCCCGCATCGAGTGGCTGGATGCACGCCACCCTCTGCTCTACCTGCAGAAACACGATGCAGTCGTCCCTTTCAACCTTCAACTCCGACCTTCAACCTCCGACCTCCAACCTCACAAAATCCTCATCATCTCCGGCCCCAACGCCGGCGGCAAGTCGGTGCTGCTCAAAGCGGTGGGCTTGATACAGTACATGCTGCAATGCGGCATGCCGGTACCCCTGCGCCCCACCTCCGAATGCGGCCTCTTCGGAAGCATATTCATCGACATCGGCGACCAGCAGAGCATCGACAACGACCTCTCGACCTACACCTCCCACCTGCAGAACATGAAGGCCCTCATCGGCTCGGCCGACGAGCAGATCCTCTTCCTCCTCGACGAGCTGGGCGGCGGCACCGAGCCCCGCTCGGGATGCGCCATCGCCGAAGCGGTGCTCGAGGTGCTCTACGACAAAGGCGCCTTCGGCGTCGTCACCACCCACTTCGCCGACCTCAAGCTGCTGGCCGACCACATGCCGGGAATCGTCAACGGCGCCATGCTCTTCGACACCGAAGCCATGCGGCCCCTCTACCGCCTCAGCATCGGCCACCCCGGCTCCAGCTTCGCCTTCGAGATTGCCGAAAGCATCGGCTTCCCCAAAGAGGTGCTCGACCGCGCCGGCGAGAAAGTGGGACGCGAACAGCTCAACTTCGAACACCAGCTGCAGCAGCTCGAACTCGACAAGAAAGAAATCGAACGCAAGAAAGAGGAGCTCCGCGTGGCCGACGAATTCCTGGCCGAGGTGACCCAGAAATACCAGCGGCTGAACGACAACCTGCAGGCCCGCCGCCACGAGATCGTCGGCGCCGCACGCCGCGAAGCACAGCAGATACTCACCGACGCCAACCGCACCGTCGAGCGCACCATCAGCGACATCAAGAGCGCCAAGGCCGAGAAAGAAGCCACCCGCAAGGCCCGCGAGGCACTGGCCGAAGCCACCCGTGAGAATGAAGATGAAATAATTAGGAATGAGAAATTAGGAATTAGGAATAAAGCGGCAGCCAATTCCTCATTACTAATTCCTAATTCCTCATTGGAACAGGCTTTGCCTGTCACCGTGGGCTCCATCGTCCGCATCGACGGCGAAGACACCTTCGGCCAAGTGGTCGAAATCAAAGGCAAGAAAGCCGTGGTGGAAAGCAACAGCGTCCGCATGACCATCCCCCTCAGCCGCCTCACCGGTACCGCAAAACAGAAAATACCTTCCTCCCGCAGGGGCGAGACCTCGTTCGCACCCTCCATCTACGACAACATGAACGAGAAGCGCAAGGCGTTCAACCCCACCCTCGACCTGCGCGGCCATCGCGCCGAGGAAGCCATCGACGAGCTGCACCGGTTCCTCGACACCGCCCTGCTCCTCAGCGAGAAAGAGGTACGCATCCTCCACGGCAAAGGCTACGGTATCCTGATGCAGGTCATCACACAGGAACTGCGGGCCATGCGCGAAGTGCGCACCTTCCACCCCGAGAAGCTCGAACTGGGCGGCGCCGGCATCACCGTCGTGGAGTTACGCTGACCCCATTTCACCTCCCGCCTCCGGCGTAATCCATAAATCCTGTAAATCTAATTTACGATAATTAACGGTACATTAACGGTAATTAACGTTAAAGAGAAAAACAACAATTCACGTCCCCCAAAAAAACAATTCACGTCCCACCACCGACACCAATTGCGTCGCGCACGACTATTTCCGTCACGCCGTCGTTCCGGCGCCGTTGCTTCTCCGTGTTTCCTCCGACGGCGGTCGGACCACAGTCGGACTTGAGTCGGACATGAGTCGGACATGATGCCGCCCGGCGCTTGATTTACAGCGTATTAATCCATTTTGAATACTGTAATCATACTGATTACCAGTCGTTTAGTCCGTTTTCTGGGGCCATTTCCGGTCGGTGGCGGCCCCAGAGCCGCAGGGACAATACACAAGGCAGAGGGTGCCGCTGTGCGGCGCCTTCTGCCTCAATTGCATCGTGCACGATGGTCTTTTTACGTCTGTTGGGTGCCGGCGGGCAGGGGGGATTTTTTTTACATTATTTATTAACCATTATTTATTAACCGTTCCCCCCTGCCGTTGCACCTTCTTTCTTTACCCGTTTGCTGTTTACGAGAGCACGGGATCACTCCCGTTCCGGCTCCACCTGGTGGAACACCACACGTCTATCTAACACATTATCCAGGTACACATCTACAGTGAGAGTGTTATTGGCTGGATTGTAATATAGTGGTTCTTGCACTCCATTCGAATATTCAGTAAAAACAATGTTGTCAATCACGTTGTATTGAAATTCGTGGTAGAAATTACAATCCTCATCATCTTCCGCAACCGGGTAGCCAGCAATGATAACCTCCCTTAGGTGTTGAACACCACTGTCTGATGTGGAAAAGGTATATGTTATTTCTTCTTTGAAATGGTATGACATTGTGTGAACATGAATGTCGTATTCATCAATTGCGCGCCAGACGGTGCCTTCCAATTGGAGTCCGTTTTGCTCCGCAATAATCACATCGCCATCCATTACCGGTACGACGGGTTCATCCGGGGTGCACGATACCATGACTATAGCCATCGCGGCCATTGCGGTCAGCATAAGAATTCTGTTCGTTTTCATATTATTATTGTTTTTTGAAGGTTAGTTGTTTTCGATTGTTTATACTTTTTTGGCAGCCTGCGCGTTATAGTGGGTGCGCAGGCTTGGTTTTTCCGCCGCGGCGCCTTCTCACTTTCAGTCTCTGACTTGATGTAACACTATTCGATCTTCCCCTAAATAATTGGATCCTTCAATGTATATAACAAGGGCGTTGATTGTCGGATTATATTGTAGTACGTCTGTACCAGTACTAAAATTCACCGTCACTGAATTGTTGATCACGGTGTACTGGAATCTAACAGTATCGCCTTCATAGTCTTCACCATACACCTCTTCGGCGGGATACCCACTCACAATAATGGCCCTGGTCACTCTCGCACCGCTATTCGATGTAGAAAATATAAAGGTTTCTTCTTCTTTGAAATGGTATGACATGCTATGAACCCGGATATAATAATCACGAATTCCACGCCATACGGTGCCTTCCAATTGAAGAGCCGACAGTGTCTTGATGGCCACCCCTGAATATGTCCCTGTATCAGCGTCAAAGGTAATGGTCACGCGGTACCCTTCTCTCAGGCGGGCAGTCTCCCAGGCCAGTATTTCGCTTTCGCTCGCGCCGGTGATGGTCTGCGAGTCTTTCGTCGCCGGTGCAGAGCCCTCCACCCCTTCGAGCGCTATCTCGACCGAGTGGGCGTATCGGGCCTGCTTGTTCAGGTAGCACAGGAGAGAGGTCAATTCACCTTCGCTGTTGACCACCAGGGTGTTGCTTTGGCCGTCGATAGAATAACTTACAGTGTACGACACGGCGGCATCGGGGGGTGTGGATTGCGGCTCTGGGGCCGGTTCCTTTTGGCAGCTGGCGGCCACCAGACATGTCAGCACCAGCAGGGCTGCGAGTAATGACTTAGTTTTCATTGTCTTTTTTATTGTTGAGATTAATTGTTGGTTGGTCAATCTGTAACCTGATGATACACCACCCGCTGATTCCCTTCGGCTATAACCAAGGTATTACTTCTCGAATTGTAGGTGAGACGCTTTTTTGTCCCACTGTCAAAGTTGACGTACACATTCTTGTTCTCTACAGAATAGTGGAACGGGTGATCAGCTACCCAATCCGCCAGTTCATCCTCTGAAATCGTGTATCCGGCTTTATCATTCCACCTCCAATATAACACTCCGCTATCTGCTGTATAGAAAGTGTATGTATGCTCAACATCATAATGCCATCCTGTGACAACATCATACGACACAATTGCGCGCCAGGCGGTGCCTTCCAATTGAAGAGCCGACAGTGTCTTGATGGCCACCCCTGAATATGTCCCTGTATCAGTGTCAAAGGTAATGGTCACGCGGTACCCTTCTCTCAGGCGGGCAGTCTCCCAAGCCAGGATTTCGCTTTCGCTCGCGCCGGTGATGGTCTGCGTGTCTTTTGTCGCCGGTGCAGAGCCCTCCACCCCTTCGAGCGCTATCTCGACCGAGTGGCCATGTCGGGCTTGCATGTTCAGGTAGCGCAGGAAAGCTGTCAATTCACCTTCGCTGTTGACCACCATGGTGTTGCTTTGGCCGTCGATAGAATAACTTACAGTGTACGCCACGGCGGCATCGGGGGTTGTGGGTTGCGGCACCGAGGCCGGTTCCTTTTGGCAGCTGGCGGCCACCAGACATGTCAGCACCAGCAGGGCTGCGAGTAATGCTTTAGTTTTCATTGTGTATGGATTTAATTGATAGATAGATTTTCGTGGTTTGTGTTGCGGTATTTGTATCTCATGATGGCGGCGAACTGCTCTTCGCTGCGCAGCTCGAAGATGTAGAACGTCCGCTGCGAATAGTAGAGGAGCAGGAGGTCGTTGGCCGTCAGCGCGGTGTCGGCTGGCTGGTCGTAATGTCCTTTGGGGAAGAGGGCGCTGGTGACCGACGTCGAGGTGATGCTCATGAGCTGCTCGATTTTCTCCGTCTGGATGTTGAAGTCGGTTGTCAGCCTGAGCCAGCCGCCGCTGTCGGTGGCGGTCAGGACGGTGACGTCGACGGCGATGCTGTCGCCAAGGTCGTAGTCCTTGACGAAGGTGGCGTCGATGCCGTCGGCCTTGCAGTAGTGGCGGTAGACCTCGCTGCATTGGTCGAGCGGGAGCATCCGTGGACGGTGGAGCACGAATGCCAGTGCCACGGCGACGCACACCAGGACAATGGGTATAATCAATCTGCGTTTCATCTAAGTGTCAATACGGTGCCAATGGAATTGATGGTATCGCCGATGTTGCTCTGGCACGAAGGCGAATACCTATAGTTGAGGTCTTGGGCCGTGGCCGACGCCGGGAGCACGATGGCCAGCGCGAAACAGGCCGCGACGGCGTAGCGCATGGCCGTGATGCGGGCGGCGCTGCGGCGGCCCAGACGCTGGCTCTGCTGCTGCAGCTCGGCGGCGAGGGCGCCCTGCCGGCGGGCGAGGGCCTGGCGGTGCAGGCTGTCGAGGGTTTCCTGCAGGTCGGCGGCGGCAAGGGGTGGTTTTGTTGTCATATGGCTTGATTATTGATTAAGGTTTTCATATATCTTTTTCATCTTGTCGATGGCGCGTGAGAGGCGCTGGTAGACGGTGTTGCGGTTGGTGCCGAGGGCGGCGGCAATCTCTTCGCCTGTGTAGCCCTGCCGGTAGAGGTCGACGAGGTGCCGGTCGTCGGGCGGAAGGTGGGCGGCGAGTTCGTCGAACAGCTCGACCCTCTCGGCGGCGGTGGCGTCGGCGGCCAGGGTGTCGGCCATCTGCGGGGTGATAGGCACCTGGGGCGGTGCTTTGCGGCGGAGGGCGTGCGACACGAGGGAACGCACCTGAGTCTTCACCCATCGGCGCTCGTCGACCACGGTGGCGTCGGGCGAGAGGCGGCCGAGGCGGGGCAGGATGGTCAGGACGGCCTCTTGGAAGAGGTCGCGGCTGCGCTCCACATTGCCCAGCGTGTGCCACATACACCTGCTCCAGATGAAATTATAGTGGCGCTGGAGAAACTCATGGTAGCGGTGGTCGATGTCACTACCGTCGGGGACCATCTTAGTTGTGCCTTTCTACCATTTATTAAGCCCTTTTTCAGGGCGGTTCTTACATGAAGGGTGGCTTTTAACATTATTTAACGACGCGGACAGCGGTAGTGCCACCGCAGCCCGCCGCCGATGGCGTGGGAAAGACGGAGGGTGCCACCGCAGCGGCGCATGCGCCGGTCGAAAGCGGCAGGAGCCTCGTGGACGAGAAAGAAGAGATAGTCGTCGTAGTCCTTGAGCCAAAGGGGTTTGCGCTGCGATGCGTCGCCTGTGCTCCAGACGGCGGTGAGGAGCATCTGATACTGCCACCAGGCGATGCCGGCGCTGCGCGACTCGGCACCGTGGAGCCGGACGAGGGCCGTGTAGCGGCGGTAGGTGCCACGCAGGGTGTAGAGGGTGTCGGCGCCTTGACCGTAGTAGAGGCAACGAAAGTGGTCGACGGTGAGGGTGGTGTCGATGCGGTCGAAGCGGGCCGCCAGCGAGTCGAGGAAATAGGGACTCCGGGGCGCCCTCACCACGCGTGCAATCTTCCGGTAGTTGGGTTTCATCACCACACCGTTTTCCTGCGCCATAGCAGCACAAGACATTATTATCAAAGAGATTATGATACAGAGTCTTTTATTCATACAACTGCAAAGATACGACTTTTCCCCGACAGGTTGATAACTTTCTTCACGCATGTGCGAATTATTTAGTACTTTTGCAGCATGAACCGAAGGTCGTGTGGTATGCCCATGAGCACCTTGATAACAAATAGATACAGCGAATAACACCTTTATAAAGAATTAGCATAGTGAGCAAAAAAGGAAATGAACTGAAGCCGCGCATTGGTTTCTTCGGCCGCAGGAACGTAGGTAAAAGCACGATGATCAACTGGTTGACCGGTCAACAGATTGCCATCGTGAGCGACACCGCCGGCACCACCACCGACCCCGTGCGCAAGAGCATGGAGATTGGCGGCATAGGGCCTGTGGTGCTCGTCGACACCGCCGGCATCGACGACGAGGGCGAGCTGGGCAGGATGCGTGTGGAGAAAAGCATGGCCGCCCTGGCCGAGGTGGACCTGGCGCTGCTGCTTTACACCGACGGCGCCTATGGCGAGCCTGAAGAGCGGGTGGAGCGTTGGTGCACCGAGCACGGCACGCCGATGCTCAAGGTACTGACAAAGAAAGACCCCATCGACAAGGAAGCGCTGATAGCACAGATAAAAGAAGCCCTGCCCGAGAGCGCCTACCGCGGACGAAGCCTGCTGGGCGACGTAGTCTCGCAAGGCGACACCGTGGTGCTGGTCACGCCCATTGACTCATCGGCCCCCGAAGGGCGCATGATACTGCCACAAGTGCAGGTGCTGCGCGACCTGATGGATATCCATGCACAGGCTTTCTTCTGCCAACCCGACGAGTTGCCTTCAACGCTGGCGGCGCTGAAGGAGCCGCCGGCGCTGGTGGTCACCGACAGCCAGGCTTTCAAGCATGTGGCGGCCACAGTGCCGGAGGAAGTGCCGCTCACCTCGTTCAGCGTGGTGCTGGCTCGGCAGAAAGGTCTTTTTAAGGAGTATCTTGAAGGGACGCGCATGATTGGCGACCTGAAAGACGGCGACCGCGTGCTGCTGCTCGAAAGCTGCACCCACAACGTCACCTGCGAGGACATCGGCCGCGTGAAGCTGCCCGCCGCCCTCCGCAAAGCCACGGGCAAAGAGCTGGAGTTTGAGGTTATCGGCGGAGCCTCGACTGCTACCCACTACCCACTATCCACTACCCACTACAAACTGGTGATACAGTGCGGCGGTTGCGTCATCACCGCCCAGCAGGTGAAAGCCCGCCTGCTGCCCGCACTCGAAGCCGGCGTGCCGGTGAGCAACTACGGATTGGCCCTTGCCTGGTGCAACGGCATATTTGAACGTGCAACAAGAATATTCAACAATAATCCCAATCAGAACTAAAAGAACCATCAGAAACTTTTATTCTTTTCGTTCTGATTGAGAATAAAAAAGAGATATGATTGACATCAACAAAAAACCGAACTTGAGCATCATAGTGGCGCAAGCCGAGAACCGCGCCATCGGACTCGACGGCGACATGCCGTGGCACCTCTCGGGCGACCTCAAGCGCTTCAAGGCACTCACCATGGGACACCCCGTCGTCATGGGACGCCGCACCTGGGAGAGCCTGCCCAAACGGCCGCTCGCGGGGCGCCGTAATATCGTCTTCTCGCAGAGCGAATGCTTTACCCCCGAGGGCGCCGAGGTGGTACGCAGCGTGAACGATTTGTTTGACCTGCTGCGCGGCTGCGACGAAGAGGTGTTCATCATCGGCGGCGGCCGCATCTACAACATGCTGATGCCATGGGTGAACCGACTCTACGTCACCTGGGTGCACAAGGACTTCCCTGAAGCCGACACCTTCTTTCCTGCGATAGACCTCTCGGAGTTCACCAAAGTGGACGAGACCGAGCGAATGGTCGACGAGAAGAGCGGTCTGGAATTCAGCTATGTCGAGTACGACAGAAAGTACAGAATATGAACGTAACAATCATCAACATAGGCGACGAGCTGCTCATAGGGCAGGTCGTCAACACCAATGCCTCGACGATGAGCCGCATGCTCACCGCAGCGGGCATGGACGTAAAGAAGACGCTGGTGGTAGGCGACGTGTATGGCGACATATGGGTGGCCGTCGACGAGGCGTTGCGCGAAAGCGATGCCGTGCTGGTCACCGGTGGCCTCGGTCCCACCAAGGACGACATCACCAAGAAGCTACTGTGCGAATACTTCGACAGCGAGCTGGTGGAAAGCACGGTGGCACTGGAAAACGTGAAGCGTATCTTCGAAAGCCGTGGCTACGAGCTCACGCCCGTGAACCGCGCGCAGGCACTGGTGCCGAAGTGCTGTGAAGTGCTGAACAACGACCTCGGCACGGCCCCCTGCATGTGGTTCCAGTCCAAGCTGGGAAGTCGAAAAGTCGAAAAGTCGAAAAGTGATGCCTCCGACCTCCGACCTGTTTTGGTCTCATTGCCCGGCGTGCCGTTCGAGATGGAGTGGTTGATGCGCAATCGCGTGATACCGAAGCTACAAGAGACTTTCAAGACCGATATCATCATCACCAAAAACATCCTGACGCAGGGCATCGGCGAGAGTTTCCTCAGCGACCTCATCGAGCCGTGGGAGCTGTCGCTTCCGGAGAACATCAAGCTGGCCTACCTGCCCGTGGCAGGCCTCACCAAGCTGCGTCTGACGGCACATCTACCGAAAGACTTTCCACTTTCCACTTTCCACTTTCCACTTGAAGGACTGTACGACCTTGCAGGGCAATATATCGTGGGCGAGGACTGCGAGACACTCGACGAGCTGGTGCACAAGACACTTACGGAACGCGGCTTGACGCTGGCCACCGCCGAGAGCTGTACAGGTGGCAACATAGCCCGTCTGCTCACTGCCCAAGCCGGCGCATCAGCCTACTTCAAGGGCGGTATCGTAGCCTATAGCAACGAGGTGAAGGAACGTGTACTCGGCGTGAAGCACAGCACCCTGGAAGCCCACGGCGCTGTGAGCGAGGAAACCGTCCGCGAGATGGTGGAAGGTGTGCGCCAGCGCCTCGGCACCGACCTAGCCATAGCCACCACGGGTGTAGCGGGGCCTGACGGCGGCACACCGGAGAAGCCTGTGGGCACGGTATGGATTGCCGTAGCCGACGCCACACACACCGAAGCCAAGCTGCTGCAGTTCGGAGCAAATCGCCGTCAGCAGAACATCGACCGCAGCACCAACCAAGCCTTCGCAATGTTGATGCGTTTAGTAGTCAAGTAGACAGTAGTTAAGTAGTTAAGACAATGCCTAAGGGATTAATCACGATATTGCTGCTTATCGTCAGCAACATTTTCATGACCTTCGCCTGGTATGGCAACCTGAAGCTTACCGAGCTGAAGATCAACACCAGCTGGCCGCTGATACTTATCATCCTCACCTCGTGGGGCGTGGCCTTCTTCGAGTATTCGTTCATGATACCGGCCAACCGCATCGGCAGCCAAATCAA
>JAEEGL014284544.1_pt1 | contig 46554 bp, 46 predicted proteins | sample 9134231 | NCBI WGS metagenome assembly JAEEGL01 (sample SAMN16246548, study PRJNA631951) | gut metagenome | biome: gut microbiome; feature: rumen; material: fiber-attached | host: Bos | place: Iran: Karaj | collected 2018-10
CCCTTCTTGCAGTACGCCGAAAACCGCGAGTTGCGCAAGCAAATGTATTTGGCCTACTACAACAGAGGCGACAACGGCAACGAGTTCGACAACAAGAACATCATCAAGGAGACCCTCCGCTTGAAACAACAGAAGGCCCAGTTGCTTGGTTATGACTGCCCCGCCAACTATATTTTGGCGGTCAACATGGCCCACGACGCCGCCACTGTCGACCAGTTCCTGGCCGACATCTTCACCCCCGCCCAAGAACTGGCCAAGAAGGAACTTGCCGAGATGCAGGCCATCGCCAACAAGGAAGGCGCCAACTTCAAACTCGAAGGATGGGACTGGTGGTATTACGCCGAGAAACTCCGCGTGGCCAAGTATGATTTCGACGAGACCCAGATCAAGCCCTACCTTACCGTTGACAATGTGCGTAATGGCATGTTCGATGCCGCCAACAAACTTTACGGCGTGACCTTCACTCCAAACAACTCCCTGCCCGTGTACTATCCCGGTGTGGAAACCTACGAGGTGAAAGAGGCCAATGGCGACTTCCTGGGTATTCTCTATCTGGACTATTATCCACGTGCCTCAAAGAGTGGCGGTGCCTGGTGCACCAGTTTCCGTGAGGCTGGTCACGACATCAACGGCAACAAAGTTTACCCACTGGTTTCTTTGGTGATGAACTTCACGCCACCCACCGACAGTGTCCCCGCCCTGCTCACCTGGGACGAGACCGAGACCATGTGGCATGAGTTTGGGCACTCGCTGCATGCTTTCTTCTCTGACGGTCTCTACAGCCGTACTTGTGGCGCCGTACCGCACGACTTCGTGGAGTTACCCTCTCAGATCATGGAAAACTGGGTGGCCGAGCCTGAAGTCATCCGCATGTATGCCAAACATTACCAGACTGGCGAGGTCATGCCCGACAGCCTGATCCAGAAGATTGAGAATAGCGATTTGTTCAACCAAGGCTTCATGACCACTGAACTGATCGCCGCTTCCATCCTCGACATGAAATTCCATGAACTCACCACCGTGGAAGGTCTCGACGTAGACGCCTTTGAAAAACAACAGATGGATGCTATCCACCTGATTCCCGAAATCCTGCCCCGTTACCGCAGCACCAACTTCTCCCATATCTTCAGCGGAGGCTACAGTGCAGGCTACTATGGCTACACCTGGGCAGAAGTGTTGGACAAGGATGCCTTCAACTATTTCAAAACCTCGGGTAACCTCTTCAACCCTGAAATTGCAGCAGCTTTCAGAAAGCATTGCCTGCAAGATGGAGGCAATGACGAGGGTATGGTCCAGTACCGGAAGTTCCGTGGGCAAGATCCTGACAATGAACCTTATCTCAAGGCCAGAGGCCTGAAATAAAAAAAGCGGCATAAGCCGCTTTTTTTATAGTGTTTTGTTACGTTCCAAGAGAATCTCCAATTGGCCTCGTTCCTTGGAGGACAATCGTATGGAGGTGATCATCTCCCCCACACGGGCAACACGGTGAAGATCGGTTCCCACATAATCATACAGTCCCTCTTTGAGCAACTGACGGGCCTTGGATTGGGCCACATCACCGTATGCGCCCGCCAAAGAGAGCAAGTTGAGCTGCAACAGGTAATCGCGCTCTTTCCAACGATTATACAGTGCCATTGAGGCATAGTTATATCGTTCGGGGTGGGCAATCACTGGACGATACCCTTTCAGCATCACTTGATACAACATCTCCCTTGCTTGAGGCTCCACCATCATATACGAAGTCTCACACAATACCAATGAATGAGCCGCGTCGAGCGTCAGGAAACCCTCTTCAAAACGATCCATGAAACAAGAGTCGAGCATATATTCTCCTCCCAACGACAATTCCACAGGAAGCGAATCACCGGCCTTTGCAAGGAATTCCTGATACTTGGTCTCAATAGCCTCACGGGTATTATTTTGGTAGTCGCGCATGAAATGTGGGGTCATTTTCACTTTGGCATAACCCCATTCCTTCAGCAACGAAAGGCCTTCCATCGTCTTATCGAAGTCGGAAAATCCATCATCGACACCGGGGAGCAGATGGCTGTGCATATCACATGCCCCTTCAAAGAAGTCCTTAGGGACAGGCGACCGGAACAAATCGAAAAGCATACGAAATCAAGTATTAATCTTCATTACCGGAATGATGGTGACGATGACGACGGTGTTTCTTCTTACCCTTCTCGTCTTCGTCGTTGCCATAACCATAGCCGCCATAGCCATAACCATAACCACCATAGCCATACCCATAGCCGTAGCCGTAGCCATAGCCATAACCATAGCCATAACCATAACCATAACCATAGCCATAACCATAACCATAGCCTTTGCGCTTTTTGTATTTCACAGAATTCAACAGCACAGAAAGATTGGGGTAACGATCGGACTTATAAATCCTGTCGAGTTCAGAAATCATGCGTTTGTCGGTCTTGTTGGCACGGACAACAAACACGGTAGTGTCAACCAGTCGTTTAACAATGTCAGCATCAGCCACAATACCTAGCGGGACATTGTCGAGAAACACATAATCATAGTGTTTGCGGAGGTAGTCAATCATCTCGTCAAGACGGTTGCTCATCAGTAGTTCCGCTGGATTGGGGGGCACAGGACCGGAGAAAATGACATCCATGTTGGGAACAGTCAAATCGGTGCAAATCAAATCGTCCACTTTGTCGACAATACCTGACAAATAGTTAGACACACCCATTTTGGAATGGACTCCAAACACTTTGTTGAAAGTTGCCTTACGGATATCGAGGTCCACCAACACCACTTTCTTGTTGGCCAAGGCGAAACTGGTTGCGAGATTGGTCGAGACAAAGGTCTTACCGGAGGCCACGATAAAGGAAGTGAACATGACCACCTGGCCATCGGTACGGTCTTGGTTTTTCATGTACTCCAGGTTGGAACGCACCAAGCGGAAAGCTTCCGATACCGAGTCGCGCCCGTTTTCCCGCACCACAATGGCGTGGTCCTTGGTGTCTTCCTTAAATGGAATCTCACCGAGGAATGGAGTTTTTGTAAGGCGTTCCACGTCGCCGCGGAAGTGCACCGTGGTGTCGAGAAGGCGACGCAACAGGATAATGGCCACAGGAATTAGCAGCCCTATTAGAAGACCTCTTGTAACAGCTTTGCGCGGTTTCGGTGCAATGGGATTATAATTGGGCCAAGCCTGGTCAATCACCTTGCATGAAGGTTCAATCTTCGGCTCATTGAGCAGCAACTCCTCCCGTTTGGTGAGCATAGTCAACAACAGGCCTTCCTTGATTTGCTTTTTACTCTCGATAGCGTTCACACGGAGTTGTTCCACGGGCACCGACTGCACTTTGATATTGGCGCTTTGCCGCCCTTGTGCGACGGAATGGATACGGCTGTTCAAATCCCTCAGGTAGGAGTTGAGCGACTCATCCACACTGGAATGCAGGGTTTTCAATTCCGCCAGTTTTGCTTGGGCGGTTGGGTTGTTGATGGTACCCGCCTGTTTGTATTTGTTAATCTGCAGTACCAACTCGTTGTATTTGTCAATCAACTCGGCAGACTTGCCCTGAAGGCCCATATTACTAGGGATGAGGTCATACTCGGTGTTGCCGTTCACAACTTCAATCAGATATTGGGTCAAGTCTCGTTGCACTTCCAAGTCCTTCAACTCCTGAGAATACTCAATACTTGAAGCCACATACGATTGTCCGTACGACTGCACATCGATGATGTTGTGACGTTGTTGAAAGTCGACCACCTGTTGTGAAATGGAATCAATATCCCGGTCAAGGTAGGCAATACGGTCATTGATATATTGTGTTGAATACTGGAGAATACGTTTTTGGTCTTCCATGGAATCCTCGTTATAAACCATGATCAAAGTGTTGAGCACATCAGCTGCCCGAGTCGGCGAAGAGTCTGTGATCGAAAGTCGGAGAATGGTGTTTCTCCTCTCGTCGTCAGGAGACACATTTACGGCATATCGATACCAGGTGGCGACGGTGGCCACCGGCAGGTGCTGCACATTGATGGAAATACCGTTGAATGACTCATTATAAAACCACGTGTAATTCACGACAACCTTGCCCACGGGGGTATTCACGACATCACCTACATGCACCGTCATTTGGGGAGAGTCTTTTCTTCCTTGGAATTCAGAAAGGACGGCCGTATTGGCATCTTGCGGGGTCACCACAAACAACACGGAGGTCTGATCGTTGGCATCGGGCAGTATGACTTCAACGGGTGAGTCCTTGTAAAGCGCCTTGTTACGTTTGGCAAGACGAGTGGTGTAGGAGTACATTGTGTTGAGGTCAAGCAGGCGGACCACTCTTTCCATCAGCGTTTGCGACTGAATGATCATCATCTCGTTGAAGATGGAACTGATGGCAACACCTCCACCCATAAACTCGTTCATGACCGCTGAGGAGCGCAACGATTCCGAGCCGCCACTGCTTCCGGTTTTTAGCATGATTGTAGCTGAACTGGAATACACTTTCTCCTCGCCTTTAACCTTATAATAAGCAATACCAGCGCCAATCACAGCGCAAAGGATGAACCAGTGGAGGTTGTGGAGCACAAGAAACAAGATATCCTTAAACTGTATTCCACCCGTGTTTTCCTCAAGGAAATTGGTGTCGTCGGTATTGTTTTGTTTTATATTTTCCATTTATTTATCGAGTTTCTAATAATCAATCTTTCGTCGCGACAAAAACCAAGGCAACAGTTGATACCAGGGATGTTACCGCAGTAAGAATGCTAAGCGATGTATTAAGCGCATTTTGCAAATAAAGACGGCGGAACGACTGAGTAATGATGATATCATTTTGCTGAAGCAAGAAATAGGGATCATAAAACACGTCGGTAGATCGCGGATCAAGGAAATGGGTGACAATTTTTCCGTTTTCCTCACGCATCACAGCGATTTTGTCACGTTTGGTAAATTGGTTTAATCCACCTGCCATAGCCAGCGCTTCCAAAAAAGTACAACGTTCGTTGTCGATATTCAGCACCTTACCTCCATCGGCGGTTCCAAGTACGAAGACTCTGAAGTTCATAAACCGCACGTCAACCATAGGCTCGTTCATATAACCGCCTTCGACGAGTTTCTTCCTGATACTGTCCTGCAATTGGATGCGGGTCATGCCTTTCACATGCATCTTACCCAAAGTAGGAAATTGGATATCGCCATTGACATCCACAAGATATCCTATGCCATTTTGAGTTCCCATGCCTTGGGCTGCACCAAAGGGATTGAACGGTTCGGCCAGCTCCTTTTCATCTCCCACCCCGATGACGGTGATGCGCAGTTGATCGGAAGAACTGATAAGGGCCTCGAAGTTCTCACTCAAAGGAATCGTTTGGTTATGCTTCAGGTTTTGCAGATAGTTTACCTCCTTGGGAGTAACGCAAGAGGTCGCAAATGAGAATAGCAAGAGGCAATAAAAAATAAGTCTAATCGGTTTCATAAGCTGTTATTTAGGGTGCAAAGTTACATTTTTTTCTTGACCATGCTTCGTTTGACCACATTCTTCACCGATTGCGACGCCAGTTCGACAAACCATTGCCAACGGTTGTCGGTCCAGCGCTGGGGATGAGTGTTGATCATGACATTCTGTGGAAAACGTCTCGCCTTGATGGCATTAATGATATCGTCAGTGGAATGATAGACGAGGCCCGCTTTAATCCATTGTTCCTGAAAGCCTGGTATCTTGTCGCGCACGCTGACTCGAAAACCATCCCAACGTCGGCCAGTGTCGGTCAAATAGAACACACTTGAGAAGTCGACATCCAAGTAAGGTTCCGTCTTGATGCCAAGAACATGGTAATCATAATGTTTCCACAGGTCTCGACTATCCCATTTCGACTTTGGGCTGCCATGCATGCTGATGGTGGATACCGGCACCAAGGTTCTAAGCCTCTCCAAGTTACGGCAAAAGTCGTCGTATGCAGCCTCATAATTACCCTGACAGGTAGCCAGCGACTCATAATGGTATCCGATTTCATGTCCCAACGAGGCAATTTGAAGAATGACCGATTCATCCCAACTTTCGGGCATAGCACGAAAATAATAGACCGACTTCCACCCCATCTCACGCTCGATAAGCGCGGTTGCAAGGCTGTTCTGCGGCTTACGGTCCACATCGTGCCGGAGGGCCACCTGGTCACAGTCATCCAAAGCCACCAATAGTTCCTTGTATTTAGCCAACGTAAAGTCCATAGCTATTTCGAGTAGTTGTCAATAAACTCTGTGAAAAAAGCAGTGACATCAATATGCTCTTCCAAAAAACGTTTTCGTTTTTTCAACCATTCTTGACGCAATTCTTTCGGGTCTTTCGCAAGCAGTTGTTCGATCTGGGAATAAAGCTGATCAAAATCAGCAGGTTGATAAGAATAGCATAATCCATACTGCTGCTCCAATTCATTCGGCACTGAAAGTTTTCCTGCAAAAGTGTTGCATTTCAAGGCCGGCACACCTAAAATGGCAGCCTCGGAGGTCATGGTCTGGCTGTCGCCTACAAACATGGAGCAATAGGCCATAAGAGAATGGATTTCCTCGGGGGGAACTGGCAGGCGAAAGGGCTCGAATTCCTTTTCCACAGGACGTTCAGAGGTGATGATGATCCGACCATGGGATTTCATCAAATGAACCAAAGCTTTTTTTTGTTCCATAGAAAGACCGGCCTGACCGATGTCGTGGTGCCCCCTCAGTGCCACAAAGCGCATGATAAAAAAACGTTCATTCCCTTGTATTCCAGCCCGCTGCGGCACTTCGGGATCTGGCGTAAACCTATTGGGATGAAGATAGGCAAGTTCGTGAGTGCCCGCATAATACACGACGTGTTCCGTCTTGCGGTGGATACACCGAGGCGTAAGGACCGCTTGACTCATCGGATGCCCATATTTCACAACCAATGGTTCGATGGCATCATCGTCATCGTCAAACATGATCGCTTTCATCCGAGTAAGTTGCGCGACATGGCCAAGCACAATGCCGCTACTAAGACCGACATCGATATGGTTGCTACGTACAAAGCGGAGCAACTGCGCATCCTGATGCAGCACGGTTTGCGCTTTTCCTAGCAGGGAATCTTTTTTTCCGCCAAGATCAATCCAAGGGGTCATGCCATAGTGTTCCATAAGGCGTTTTGCCACAGGAATATCACGGGTGGAAAAAAAGACGTTATGTCCAAGATTTCGAAGCTCTGCTGAAAGATTCCGGAAAAGATGGACGTGCGCCGGATGACCAATATCAATCAAAATGTTCATAATTCTTTCATGATTTTCACGCCAAATTTACCAACCGCATAAAGCAAAGGCGAGCACCGATGAACAAATCTGCCGAATTCGAGAAGTGCTCCGCCAAATTTTAACTTGAAGTCGCGCACTCCATAACCACCATCTTCAGGTTTGCCGGCTCCCATCATGTCAAATATTGGAAAGCCATTCCCGGCAGCATACTGAAGTCCCGCATAGGTTGCCAGTTCTGACGGGAAAATGTTCTTATAGACCGCATCTTTCCCACAAACATACATCTCATAGACTGCCGTGCCGGGAAGTCCCACATTGACCGTCCCACCTATAATCTCGCCATGATACTCAACCAAAATGTATTGTGAGGAAGGCAATTCGTACAACTTCTCAAAGAAAATCCAAGGAGCCAGCGGCATTTTAACTTTCGTTTTATAAAGGTTTGAGAGTATGGCATAAAAATTCCTAACTTGTTCCAGCGTAGGATGCCACACCAATGTCGCACCATCACGAATCGTAACCCGAATATCCCTTTTCCGACTTTTCCCTATCTTTTCGTTCACAACATCCATCGACGAAGTGTCGATATGTATATCATAATGTGATTCATATTCAAACCCGCAATTTTCAAATGTTTTCCGCCAACGGCTATAATCGTTGAAGTTACGAGTTTCCACATAAATAGCTTTATGCCTCATTTTTTCTTTCAAGGCAAGCAGCATGGCCTCAAGTTCCTCGTCGGCAATGTCATCGGCCAATAGCGGGCCACCATAAACCATCGCCCTTCTCGAGAAAAAACGTTTCAGCCTCCCACCGTCTTTTTGAACATAGCCCACGACCAGTCCTTTCAACGATGCCTCTGACCCAACAGCTACCACAAAGGCTTCCGTATAGGAGAGACTGTCGAAAAATTCAAACGCCTCACGTGTTTGAAACCACGTAGCCACCGTAGAGGTCTTCAGCAGCGATTCCCAAGCAGATGGACTAATGTCTTTTATGGACAACAACAAATTCATCTTTCGCTTTTTCCTATCAGTTTTTCATACAAACCAACCAGTGTCCTCGCGACCTGACGGTTATCAAGTCCGTCGGCAATAATCTTTTCCCTTCCCAGAGTACGGCCCGAAAACAGCAAGGCTTTCTTGAGCAATCCTGCCAGTTCCTTCGGATCACGAGTCTCAGCCGTGAAACATCCGCCAACGCCATCCATCCGTTCTTTTACGTCACCCACATCCACGCTCACTATGGGACAGCCACATGCCAAGGCCTCCTTAATTACTTGCGGCGAGCCTTCGCTAAAAGAAGTTAGCAAAAGGACATCCGACGCACACATCAACAATGTCACCTCGTCCCGGGAATACCCCTTCAGTTCCATCAATTCAACAGTCTCGTCCTGCAAACAGGCAACAGCTGCTTTTGCTAAAGAAACATTTTTCACTGCATTGTCGAAAGCACCGGCAAAAAGGACGTAATGCTTATTCTGATCCAAGCGCATCTGGTTTCGCGCTTCGTTCTTAAGTGTCAATTGCAAATCCGACAGGTCGATTCCACAAGGCACCAAAGAGGAGTTTCTCCCCGACTGTGCTATATCCATTGTCTTTTGCGAGACAAAAATGTTCCATGCGGACAAGCGTATCGCCCATCGAGAAAAAACAAACGCCTTACGGTCATTAATGTCGGAGCCGTGATAAGTAGTCACCACCGGCACCTTGCGTTGCATATTGGCCAACAGCCCACACAAACCATAATGTGCATGGATAATATCAGGTTGAAATTCAAGTTTTTTCTTTTTAAGCGGCCGCAACTGTTTCAGATAGCCGCAAATACCTTTTCCGCGAACAAGAAAAAAGTCACACTCAATACCATTTTGCTGCAAAGCATTTCTTTGTTCCACGACAAAAGGAGCCGCGTTCTCCGCCAGGCCTTCCTTGAAACCACAAACCATAAGCACTCTCATCACAAGACTCCTCTTCCAGCCAATTTAATCCACGCCCAGCCAATATTGGCCGCAAAGATGAAAACCATCCAGTAATCGATCCACTTCACATGTTTCTTTTGCAGTTGCGAGACGCCGTAAGCGGCAAACATCAATTCAAATGGCAAAGCCGGCTGATGGAAACGTTCCGAGTGGGCGAAGTTGCTAAAGGCGATAACCACCAAATACCCCATCACCAAAGCCATAGGCAGCACATTCTTTCTCCATTCACCGCTAACCAACAACAGCACTATGGCGAAAATCACAAATCCTGACATGATGTTTTTCGTAAAATTACCGCCATTCAGCATTTGCTGGTTCTCCTGTCCTTCGGTATATACCATACTGGCGAAAGGAAGGGTAAAAATTGCTGGAGCGAAGACAGCACCGGAGGCATATTTTGCGAAAGAGTTCCCTCCCTCACGCAGAGAGCGATATTCCATACCGACACTTTGATTGGCCTCCCTATCTTCCCACAAATCGCCCATTCGAGTCAATACTCTATTACCGATAGTGGTCAACGACAGCACCAAAGCCACAAGCGCCGCCAACCCTATTCTTCGCCATGTAGAGGCCAGCTTTCCTTTGTTGAGTGCCAAGGCTACCAACACAGCAAGTAATCCCACAATTCCAAGAGCCGTACGGAAAGTGAACAAGGCAAACGCAGAGAAAACAGCCAACACCAAGTTCTTCCAATTGAATTTCCTTTCACTCAGAATGGCATCGACACTGTCTGCCAACAACACGGTAACGAAAACCATATTAGCCTCTTTAAGGTGAATTCCGCAATAATAGATGAGATTCGGCATCATCATACAAAAGATTGCCGCCATACGCGCCGTGCTTTCTCCAAAATGGCGCTTGGCCAATCGATAAATCAGCACGCAGGTCAATGCACTTGTCAAGCAGTGCCCGATGCGAGCGGTCAATACATAAGGGCCAAGTATCAAACATAGAAAGCCATTCCACCACACCTCGCCCGAATCACTAAAGTCAAGCCACTGCATTTCGTTTCGGAAAGCATCAAATCCTTGCTGTCCCCAAATCTTCGCGACTTCATAATACACTTGCTCATCAGCGGAATGAAACATGAAAGGCCATCCCGTCATGTAATCATAGAAAAAATAGGCGAAAACCATGTAAACCAGACGGATAATCAGCGATGTCCAAAACAGTTTCCTCACAAAAACCTCCGGTTTGAAAGGATACCATTGTTTGGTGATCAAATTGCTGAAATAAAAGAACGAGCACACTTCCACGGTGCCGAACAACATCCATACAAAAGGCAAGATACGGTCTATAAACAGCACCGATGTCACTGCCAGGGTAATGAAATAGCAAGCAATCGCCTTGCGGGAAATAAGTTTAGGAAAATATACTACCATTAGCCAAATAGTCTACGTTTCAGTTTGATCAAACGGGTCATGTTCTTGGGGCTTATCCTTTTTTTCATCCAGGTTTTCCAACTTCTGTCCTGCCCAGCCCAAGAGTCCAGGCCCAGATGCTCACAATAAGTGTTTTCGGTTCGAAAATATTCCCCCGTGGTTTGTCGGGGGCAGAAATAATCGACAGGGAATATATGAAGATCTCCATAGTCCTGTTCGAAGCCGTTTTGCCTAAAGCCATTGGCCGACATAATGGAAGTTATCAATTGCACATTGGTGGTCTGGTCCATTTTTCCATCAGGTAGAAGAAAATGCCTGTCATCGTAAGCATGGAGCATCGCTGTGGCCCACTCACCATGAGGTTCTGACGCGCATACACCCATCATCAACGGAGCATGCTTACTGCCTTCAAATCCTGCAAAGGCTTTCCATCGTAGCAAATCCTCGAACGACTTGTACGCAATAAAATCGACGTCCAAGTATAAGCCACCCTCGTTGACCAAAGCCCACAAACGCACATAATCACTCACAAATGCGAATTTTCCCGCTTCATAGGCTTCCTTGGTATAAGGAACTTTGTTAACATCAAAGTTGTCCTCGCTCCAATGTCTGTATTCCCAATCGGGCATAAACCGATGCCAACTGGAAATACAGTCCTGGGCCAATCGCGGCAGCTCACCATGACCAAACCAACAATAATGTATTTTTTTTGGAATCATTGTTCTATTCCCAAAAGTCGTAAGGAAGCCATTGGGGTGCCATACGCTTCCCAGTACGATCTCGCTCCTTGTTCAAGCATCATCCTATAATCCGGATGGTCGATAATGTATTTGACCGACTCTTTCATGGCCTCCTGGCTGTTTTCGACAAAATGAATGTTTTTGCCATGTTCCAGCGGCACTGGCAAGTCGTTCGACAATTTCGTTGAAACGATGCATTTCCCCATGGCCAGGTATTCACCCAACTTCCAGCCGTGACAATCCCAAAATGCAGGTGTGTTGAATACCAAAACCGATCGTTTTGTCTTTTCCAGCCACTCCTTCATTGGGACACTTCCGCACAAGCAGTCGGCAAACAGTTCCTCTGAACTTCTTTCTTTCCCCTGCGACACCAAACCGCCTTCAAAGCGCACCTCCTCCAATTCCTTACACGCCCTGATGAAATTGGCCCGTCGAGCATTGACGCCTTCATCGTTTTTGTTCCATTCATCGTTATACCACAACGTAGAGAGGAAAAACACGAACCGATCGGAAATCGCCGACGGACAATAATCCGCATAGGTCGGACGACGCAACAGCCGCAACGCCCTTCCAAGCCGTTTTTTTATCGGAGTCGCCCTATCGGCACCGAACAACGCATATTGCAAAGCGCGGGGCTGGTTCCATAAACGCACACCAAACGACGGACACATGGCAACGAGTTTCCCATGAAACCGTTCTGGAGTCTTAACGAAATTGGCATTGACACTTCCATAAACATCACACCAATCGTACAGCGATTCATCAACCTGATAGCTGTCAGTCAACGAAATGGAATATTTCCGTTCTTGTATCCCCTCCCGACACAACACAAAACTCAAACTACCGGATTGGACAGGCTTCCCCTCTATCCGGCCAAATTTCACATTCCCTTTTCCAAACAGATGATACAGTCCCTGTATATAAAAACTTGAATATACAATGTCGGAGTCATTACCGACAATCACCCGGGTTTCTTTTTCTTCCATTCACACTCCCCAAAAACTTTTTTAAGCGCATTTATTGACTTCACCGTCAAAGCATTGTTCCATCCATGCACATCAACGGCTACAACCCCTTTGAAACTGTTCAGCGTGTGCATTCCATGGTCCAATGTCGCATGACAGGAATACAGCATCTTCTGTGGAACAAAACAGAAATTCTCGTGGCCATCACATACCACTTTCTGAATCTCCAATGCCTCACCATAGTGATGGACACAGACTTGTGCCGCCCGGTACACCTCGCCTTTGTATTCATAGAAATCGCCTCCATTCCGTGCGGTAGCTTTGCCAAACGGTTTTTCAAACGACAGTTCAAAACGGCTTGTAAGGACGTTGTAGCGATAAACACGGAGCTTGTCGTTTTCCTTGACAGAGAATAGCAGCCGCTTCCCAAATCGGTCCGTCATGATGGCATCTGCCATCGGTTCATCACACAACACCGTTTTATTCTCAACATCACACCGGAAATCCTTCAGTTCATAAAGGCATAGTGCTCCGGACTGCCAACTTTCCGGGTAAACAAACACCCTACCGTTCTCTCTCCATATAGCCGGAAAACTCAAATGGGTATCCAGTTCTAGGACAATGTGACGGGATTCGAGGCCAAAAGTTTGCCGATTGATCTCAAGCAGGGCTATTCGACCTTTTTCCGATTGATAGTCAAATTCTTCGACAAGCACCTGGATGGCTTTTTCGGTCACATCCAAGACAAATGGGTCGGCAAACCATCGGTCAGTGAAATCGTGTTTCAACCAATTCACTTTCAAGGGTCCCTGCCCCATTACGGCATCAAGGCCTCCTTCCACAAACCCGATTTCCCATCGGTCGCGGACGATACGTTCGTAGATTTTTCTTACTTTTTTCATATTGCGTCGATTTTCCAATAAGGTATTTTCAATCCAATTTTGTTGCACACTAATGGAATTGACCTGTTCTTATTGTAAATCGACGACTTTGACTCGAAACATTTGAACAAACACGGGGTCCCCGAAACGGGGAACATCCGTGCCGTCGTTTCATTCACCTGGCCTAACAATGTGGCTACAGGATTTTTTTTCTTTTTTCTAATTAAGTAATATTTTCCGTTTTTGAAGATATGCGTTATGCCTTGCTGCGCTTTCAGCCACCAAGCCGCATATCCGTCTTCAATATCAGCGTTCTTTATCGAGAGGCGAATGGTCTTATGGAGATGTTCCACATGCCATCCCATTTTTACATAACCCGGATAAGAATTCACATTAGGGAATCCGTATGCCAATGTCTCATCGCCAAGCAGCTCCAACTCACGGAATGTCATTTTCCTGAACAACCCCATTCCCCGAAATTGCTCAAGCACACAAGTATCGACGGTCTGATAAGCTTTTACCGACACCAGGTCGTTTCGCCACATCACATCGGCACCTGCAGCGACACCGTCGACATAAGCCACGGTAACCAATGAGGGACCGTAGATATTGTCAATGAATTTGGCGTTGTAATAGGCCTCGGTGACAAAAGTACCAAAAACCGTGTTGGCTAGACTGATAAAATCACTTTTCAGTTGACGGGAAGGGGCATCCGTCCAATAATTCTTAATTTGGATTTTCTTTTCCATTACTGCAACTAATTAGTTTATGCTTGATGATTGATCCTATTCTCATCAGCGTGTATTTTAGTTTCAGTAATCCAATGGGTCGTTTGTATTCTCGTTTTATTCCAGCTGGCTGTTTCGACCAATCCACCTTCGCCAACTCCCGTTGGGCTGCCTCATGATATTCCTTCGATAGAAAATGGGGCATCAATCCGGATGTACGTAATTCGTCAACCAACTGCTTATAATCTAAATTTGTCTTTTCTTGCGGCTCCAAATCGGTCAGATTCCAAAGCATGTGGCGCTCTGGAGGGTAAAGTTTTCCTACGCCTCTGCTGTTTTTATTTACATCTTGGTTATAGTAAGCCAAGGATTTGTTCAAAAAAGCCACTTTATATTGCAAGGCGATGTGAATCCACAGCAAAAAGTCCTCACCAAGTAAAATGCCTGCAGGGAATCCTTTCATCTGCTCAAAAACCTGACGAGGTATGGCAACGGAAATCGAAGTCAAGGGCATATACATTGTTTTGGCATAAACCTGACAGTAATTGATGTAGCCTCTCTCAAAGCCTTCCTCCACACCAATGCTCGCCACACGCGTCCTGTGTTTGGTTTCATTTACGATGGTATAGCCGGTTCCATAGATGCCAGCATCAGGATATTCGTCAATCAACTTAGCCATCTCCTCAAGAAACGTTGGCTCCCACCAGTCGTCGGCATCAAGAAAGCAGAAATAATCACCTCGGGAGACAGACACTCCGTTGTTACGGGCCATGCCTACGCCAGCGTTTTCCTGTATAATCAAGCGACAGCTCTTATGTCCTTCAATGGCTTGTCCTGCAACTTCAGCAGAATTGTCGCTACTACCGTCGTCAACGATGACCAATTCGTAATCGGTGAAGGTTTGTGACAAAACGCTACCGATGGCCTTCGCAGCATAAGGTGCCTTGTTATAGAGTGGTATGATGACAGAAAACTTCATTTTTTCCAGGCTTCATAAGGAACGACTCTGTTGCGAAGGCCATAGCAGGTCCCCTTGACAATTGCCGAGATCTTCGCCCACTTGTCTTTTTCAAATAAAAGAATCTTCACCGATACTTTAAGTCTACCCATCAAATGACGTAATTTCTCTCCAAAACCATAATCATACGGGAACTCATGCCACAAAAGAATACGGTTTCTACTGTCATAATAATGCCGCAAGGCACTATAATCAGAAACCATGACGGAACGGCCGAAAAAATTCACCTTGCGGCCGCTTCCGACTTGGTGGATCAAACTGCTTGTGTTGTATTGGAGGATCCCGAAACCCTTCTCCTGGGCGCGAAGACAAATTTCGGCATCCACCATGCCAATGAACAAGTCTTCGCGAAACGGACCTATCTCCTTAATCATTGCCAACGGGAAAATGCATCCCGATTGGCAAGCCCATGTAATAACAGATGATTCACTTCCCGCCGGTCGCGACGGATTGACAGCGATGGCACTGACACCTGTATGGTTGCCGTTTTCAGCCCATTGCCGATATCCCAAGAAGTTTTCAAAACTGGAATCCTGGTCCATGGTCATAATATGAGTGGCGCCATCTTTTTCAGCCGCTTCGATGGCTCGATTATACGCATAAGCCAACCCCATATTCTGATGGTCATGATGCATAACAACCACATTTTGAAGCATCTCAACCACTTTTGATCCATTGGGCGTATTGTCCCAGACATACAAATAATCCGAGTCCTTGGAATAGGACGCCATGTTTTGAGGCAACTCAACACATGGATAATAGCAAACAACCACCGTAGCCAGTTTCATTGTCTTTTCTTTTTGAAATGGTTCCCCAACACTTTTATTGTTGCCATGGGCTGTTTGACATGCAATACTTCGACAGACATCTGCCACCATTGTTTGAACAGATGCCGACACCGGAATCGCCAAATGAGGCGTAGCGAGGTATAGATGACATCCATCTCATATTTCTCCATTTCTGCAGCATCCGGATGTTCATCAGTAGCAAAAAGAGGGAGGATATCCTTGTTCTTTTGATAGCATTTATAGGAACTTTCGAGCCACGAGACATTGATGCATCCCACGCCGTTGTGTCTAATCAAGACATCCGGAATGAATACGATCCTATAACCTGCTCTATGAAGTTGGATGGCTGTATCCATGTCATAGAAATGGAAGCCTTCATAAGTTACGTCATCAAAACGAATATGATCAAAACAGGCTTTCTTAATACAAAACCAAAGACCGTCAAAGGTGGCCAAATCAGCCGTCTCCGAATACCTGTCCAACCAACTTCCATCTGCCCGCTGTACATTGATGGCATTATACTTCCCAATCCCAAAAAGCGAAGGAGCCTTGCGCAGCACCTTACAACCGGCAACGGCACATGCACCCACATCCAGTGGTTCCAAAGTGGAAACGACCAGGTCCCCCCATCCCTTGCTCAAATAATAGATATCATCATGCATGAAGCACAGGATGTCACCCACAGAGCGTTTCACACCCTCATTGTAGGCCTGAAAAATATTATATTGTCCACCATGGTTGTCTATCACGACTACTTCATAGTCACAACTACCAATCGTATCCCGAATATTGTCAAGCAACGTTTCCGGAATTGTTTCATCGCGAGAACAAATAACAATTGAAATCTTCATCCGTTTGCTACATCAAATGGAACGGTTCTTTTTAGCCCGCAACAAACCATGACGGAAAAAAGGTGGATATATGGGTTCCTCTTCCAAGGTCCAATGTATCATCCAACCGTCCGAAAACTCAAATTGGTAACCCAATTGTTCAAAAAAAGAGGCAATATCGTGGGCATCGTTGTGTTTATGATAAGTACAGCATGCCACTTTCACCGCATCAGCCTCCCTCAGGAAGTCCTTGCTTGCATACAAAACGCTGGTTTCATTTCCCTCAATGTCCATTTTGATAAAAACGGGTTTTTGTCTTTCGTTTTGCAACAATTTGCCCAAAGTGACTGATGAAAGCGTATTTTTGTTTGAAACCAACTTATGGACAATGGTACATTTTTCCTTGTAAGGCTCAAAACTCGCTTTGAGCGACGGCAACCAATAGCTGTCAGATTCTATGAGAATGACCTTGCTCGACTTGTCGACAACGTCCAATGCGACCAGCCCTTCCGCGGCACCGACATCCACAAAGACATCGCCCTCTTCAACCTTAAAATTCTCTGTTTGGTATTGATGGGGAGCCTTTTTGGTATATCCTCCGCCCAGTAGATTCTCTACCTCGATGAACCGGCGGTATTGCATGCCTGCCATTTCTTCGGTATAATCATGAGGAAAATATAGGCGCTTTCCCTTATGGATGACATAGGGCATCTTTTTACGTCTGTCATACCCGGTTTCCACTTCTCCGACTGTTTTTTGCTGTTCATACGGAAAATGGCATACCCCTTTCCTCATGACATAATCCAATTCCTCCAGATAAGGCGCACTGTTATCTTCATTGAAATATTGCTTCATCTGGTTATAGACCATATACAAACGCAAATACTCCAATTGTTTTCGTTGGGTCAAATCATACTGATGCGAATCGTATGCGAAAGCATTGTACACATTGTGGACAAAGTTTCTAAAAGAAAGTTTTGACAGTTTCATGGTATTTTAAATAATTCCATCGGTGACGCAATTTTGTCCGACTCACCTTGTGGTAGCGTTTCCAATCACACAATTTCCCGAATTCTTTTTTTTCTTCCTTGTCGGCCTCTAGAAAAACCACCTGATAATGATGCGTGATGGCTCGATAAACCACCGTTTTGTCAAAATCTTGTTTCGGAATGAAAAAAGCCGCCAATTCATTGGCAATTCCTATCAGATCCTTCAGCCGCTTGTAATTTACAGTGGTGGTAATGCTATTGGCGCGAAACCGATAATTGTATAGACAGACATTAACGACACTGACCTTTTTTGCGCAATAACAAGCCAAAGGGGTGAACAGGTTGTCCTCGTGATATATCCCTTCCTTGAACCACAGATTGTTTTCCAAAAGAAAAAACCTTCTATAAACCCGCAATACCACACAAACAAAAGCAAAATCACGAGGCAGAAGGGCATTTTCATTATAATAGTCCATGCCCGACTCATACGTTTTTTCAGGCAACTCGTCAGCGGGATTGAAAATCTTTGTCTCTTCATGGTATCGCCGACCGGAAAAGCATAGCATGTCCTCCCCGTCCATACGTCTTGACAAGACTTTCAATGCATCGGCTTCCAACCAGTCGTCGCTATCCAGAAAAAGCACATAATCGCCTTGGGCCCTTCTCAATCCCGTGTTACGCGCTGCAGAAAGTCCAGCATTGGCTTGTGTGACCACTTTCAACCGATAATCTTTAGCGGCATATTCTTCCAGAATGGCAGCCGATCCATCGACTGAACCGTCATTTACACAGATTGCCTCCCAATCGGTAAAAGTCTGATTCAGAACGCTATCAAGGCATTCACGAAGGTAAAGCTCAACGTTATAAACTGGTATGACAATGGTTATTCTTGACATTTAAAAAATCCATAAAGGATAGTTTTCTATCGCTTATTTATGTCTTCTCATTTTATAAAGTCTCTTGGCCAACAACCTCTTGTCAAAGAAACCATCTTTCAAGTTGGCGAAAAACACCGGCCAAAGCCTTTTCGGAAAAGACTCTATGTTTTTCAACGACAATGACGGGAGTGCTGTTCTTAGATAATTCTGTTGGACAAGTCGGCATTTTTCAACACTTTTTTCCGTCTGCATAGTGGACTGCGAGCCGTGGATCCTGTATTTATACAACACTTCAGACAGATTCACCAACTTCAAGCCTTTCAACAAAGCCCTGGCCCACAGGTCGTAATCCTCAGCGGGAACCATTTCCTGACAAAAACGCAAACCATGCTTTTCGAAGGATTCTTTTCTCCATACGCTGGAGGCGTGAAGCACAGGAGAGTGAAACAATGCGTTGATTTTCACCTTTTCGGGGTCTTGTTCTCGAATCCACACCTCTTCCTTGGCTCCAAAGAGTTGCATCCCCACTGAGACCAAATCGATTTCAGGATGCTGTTCCAAGTAATCCACCTGAACTTGCAACCGATTCGGCATGGAAATGTCGTCGCTGTCCATGCGGGCGATATACTTCCCCCGTGCCATGTCGAGGCCGACATTCAGCACGTTTGACAAACCTGCGTTTTTCTCTCCCTTGTATCGGACGATTCTAGAATCATCGTAAGTATCCAGTATCTCCTCGGCATTGTCGGGCGAACCATCATCAAGCACAATCAATTCAAAGTCACGGAAGGTCTGCGACAAAACACTGTCCAGCGCCTCTTGAAGATAGTGGGCCGTGTTATAGACAGGCATTAATATGGAGACTAGTTCACTCATTGCAGCAAGAGTCATCAAGACTTGAGAGTAACACGGAAGAAGCAAACGGATCCACTTTACGAACAAAAAACGAGTCACTTTCCTTGATGAGTGGCAAGTCGGCTTCGGTAAGCACCTTTGGTGAAGCCGCATTGCCTTCAAAGATGGACAAATGCAACGGATTGTTGACACATTTCACATCCGGATTATTCAGGAGGATGGTCTGAGGAATGATTTCCTCACATGCATGCGTATAGCGAGTACGATGACGAAGGGTGCTACGCGATAGCGCCAGTATGGCCTTCACTCCTTGAGCGGAGAGGCTGCTTTGCCATCCACCGCAGTATAGTTTACCCCAAACGGAATAGTTTCGACGTACACCTATTTTTCGTTGTATCTTAAGAAGCAGGTTGGTCAGCTTGAAATGCTGCCGTATATCGCGGTGCTGATTCCCAATCCAATAATAGCGAATCCGTTCAATCCCCCCTTCCGGTCCCCAACCTTGCCTAGGCATCGGATGGTATTCAATATAACAGTTATGGTTTTTTTCAGAAAAGAATGATTTGAAACTTTCCGCCGTCTGCACAGGATAACAATTGCCCGTGATAAGGTGAAAAAAGGAATAAGGGCCATGTTTTGATGCCAAAGACAGCAGGTCATATATGGCCCACATGATTTTCCAACTACCCCACCTGACATGATAGTTTCGAATGATATGAAGTTCACCCGCGGACTCATACAGCGGAACAGTCTCTACACAGTTCTTGTCAATATGCAGAAAAAAATCGAAATCAGCATCAAAATGGTTAATGATGCGCTGGATAAAGCTTAGATCTTTATGGGCTACGATAAGTACAGCTTGTTTCATGAATCAAGAACGAGTCAAAGAATATTATTTTCTTTTATATATCTGTATAGAATCATTAAACACTCCGCAAAATTGGAATACCTTATGGTAGTTTTCAGCGCAGTATACACTATCTATAGGCCGCCATCCCAAACTTGGATCATACAAAATATATTGTGGGTCATAATAATCCACCCTCTCATACTTACACTCCTCGTAAAGCCTTTCCGACTGACTTGGCATCGCCCATAAGAAGATCCTGTTACATTGCACAATGTCTTCATGATTCAACAATGCAAGGCTAAACCACGAATTATAATTGAAGACTGACTTTCTCTCTTCGTCAGACAGTTGTTGTGCAAATCCATGGAAGGCTTCAAAACCCTCACGATACCATACTTTGCCATAAACAATCTCTCTTCTGCATCTCATTCCGATCTGAAACAAGGTCGGGGCCCATAAGCCCACCAGAAATAGAACCATTAGGCAGAAATATAGTTTTTTGCGTTCCTGGAGGACCTGACCCAGGGCAAGGACGTACAGCGGCAACAATATCATCAAGTAATGCGGATACGGCCTCTTCCATATAAAGAACACCGTCAGTAGGATCGACACCGACAAAGGAATCCACAGCTCCTTTTTTTTACGATTAAACAGCACCATAAAAACAAAGGGCAACCAAGACGCGTAGTAAACAACCTGCTTCTTGACATCCATTCCATCACCGATTTGCTTGGTATATCCGAAATTATAGCCGAACATCCCATAGAGCATGGCATCAAGCCCGTCCTTACCGGCTTTGACGAGAAAAAACAACACAAACGGCAAAGACAACACGATGAATCCTGCCAATGCCGCACCCAATTTTTGGGCGACTATCTTCCATTTTTTCCCGATACAACCACAAACCACATCGTAAATGAAAAAACCGATAAATGGCATCATGTTGTTGACGCGAATGAAGGTTAGCGCACAGCAACATACGCCAACAACAAAATATTGGCCAGACGTGATTCCGTTCTGCCTATAGATTGCCCTGATGGCAATCAGCAAAGGAAGGCTGATAAAAGGCAAACTCCAATCTTCCGTGTAATTACCGCCTTGATAAAAGCACAAGAACAGCAACAATGAGACCAACAGTACTACAATACGGGAGCCACCCAACCGCAATTCAACAAGTATCTTATCCCATATCAGGAGGGTTGCAAAAAGGAACAGCGCCTGCAACGCGAAAATTCCCCAGCGTTGGCTGATAAACAGCCCCAGGGCGTTGATCAGATACAACAGCAAGCCCTTGTGGTCGAAAATGTCAATGTAAGGCGTTCCACCATGCAAAACCAGGCGTCCCATCTGTTCATAGGCAGTACAGTCATCGCCCCAGTGCAAGTATATCGGCGATGCTGAAAACGAGAACAAAAAAGTAAAAACAAAAGTGAGAAGCAATAGGATGAAATAATAGGCCTTGCTGCTCACAATTTGATCCAAAAACTTCATTTTTTTTGTTTCAAGCTTCTATTGATACGCAAAAAATCGCCCCATGCCGACACTCCAATCTTCATGATTCGTTTCATGTTAATGGAGTTAACGCCTCCTTGACGCGGCTTGAACGTGATGGGGAACCATTTGATGCGTTCATTATTCTTGACTGCGATGGCGGAGATGACGACATTCGACAGGAAAAAGTCTTGCGGAATATATTCCAAAACTGCCTTTAGCCGATCCACCTTCATCAGGCGGAAAGGCGTGTTGGCATCTTTCACCCAAACACCGAAGGTCAGCCAAACGACAAACCTCAGCACTTTCGTGACCAAAACCCGGCCAAAGCCATCTTGTCGACCTTGACGCGTCCCTATGTTGAAATCGGCTTGGTCACGGTTGTTCCAAAGGGGCCAGAACTCATCAGGTGAAGTCTGTCCATCACTGTCTGTTTGAAAGACATAATCACATCCGTTTTCAATCGCATAACGGTACAAGAACAACACCGTGGACCCATGTCCGGAATTGTGTTTGTCCAGAGGTTCAAGCAAGGGATACACGGGCTGCAGTTCCTGCATCATCTTGAAAGTATTGTCCTTGCTGCCATCATTGGCAATGACAAGTCGTGCCTGGCACCCCTGGTCTGTCAACTCTTTCACGACAGGATACCACTGCGTGATGACGCTTTTTATGTTTTCCTCCTCATTATATGCGGGTAGGACAAAGAAAACCTTAATCATGACTACTCTCCTTTGTTCTAAAAGAAATATATTTGTTCAGAATGAATTGGATAATGACGACAAACACTATGGACAGCAGTTTTGAAACCAATTCCCCAAAATGCAGATTGTCGATGCAAAAATGCAAAATCACCGAACTGAGAAACATCCCAAAGATGCCTACCGAGAAAAAGATCACCATACGACGTACCGTATGGTCCGTCACCTTGAAGTTATATTTCCTGTTCAGCAAGAAACTACACAAGAGACCCGTTGAGCAACTGATAACATTGGCCACCAGGTAATAGATGGCCGTATAACGTGTAAGACCCGTAAAAATCAGGAAATCCAGCGTGGCCGTACACGTACCTATAATGCCATAAAGGATTAGGTTTCTGAACTTTCCATAAAATGTCTGGCAGAATTCTCTGAGGGTCATTGTAAAACTATTCGAAAAGATCCATTACTTTCTCAATAACCGGAGCCATGTCATAATACTTGTATTCCGCCAACCGGCCGCCAAACAGTACATTTTTCTCTTCATTTGCCAACTGGCGATAGCGCTCGGCGAGCGCGTTGTTGCGCTCATCGTTTATGGCATAGAAAGGCTCCATCCCTTCCTTATATTCACAGGAATATTCCTCACTGACAACCGTTTTGGGACAGTCATACACCGCTTGGCCAAACACCTCAAAATGCTTGTGCTCGATAACGCGGGTGTACGGCACCTCATGCGAGGTATAGTTCACTACGGCATTGCCTTGATAATTGGGGGTGTCCATCACCTTGGTCTCGAAACGCACCGTTCTCCAGTCCAGTTTTCCATAACAAAAATCAAAATACTCATCCAGCGGACCGGTATAGACAATCTTTCTTGCCATGGCGTTCCAGTGTTGCCGTTCGGCAAAATAATCCACTCCCAACTTTGTTTCAATCCCATCAAGCAGCCCTTCTATCAATTTGTTATATCCCCCCATGGGAACACCTTGGAACCTATCGTTGAAATAGTTGTTGTCGTATGTAAATCTGACAGGAAGGCGTTTGATGATAAATGGAGGCAAATCCGTACATTTGCGTCCCCACTGCTTTTCCGTGTAATCTTTGATAAGAATTTTGTAAATATCCTCACCTACAAGCAATTTTGCCTGTTGCTCCAGATTCTGCGGTTCATCGATGCCCCCAGAACGCAAACGTTGATATTCTTCCCTCTGCTGCGACATGATGATTTTCATAGCCTCTGAAGGCGTGACACATCCCCACAACCTGTAAAATGTGTTCATGTTGAAAGGGAGGTTGTACAATTTACCCTGATAATTGGCGAGCGGACTATTGACAAAATGATTGAACGGCACAAAGGAATTCACGAAATTCCATACTTTTTCATTTGAGGTATGAAAGATATGTGCACCGTATTTATGGACATTGATACCCTCGACACTTTCACAATACACATTGCCACCCAGTTGATTCCGTTTTTCGATGACAAGACATCTGAAGCCTTTCTTACGTGCAAAATACGCAAAAGTACTTCCATACAAACCTGACCCTATAATTAAATAATCATACATTGCTGTCAATATAATCCGCTGTTGCGTTGTCACGATGAATAATTCTGGCCGGATTCCCTATGACGATGGAATGGGATGGAACGTCAAAATTCACAAAAGCCAGGGGGGCTACCAGCACGTCATCTCCAATCGTAATATTCCCGACAATACAGGCATTGCTCCCAATCCACACACTATCTCCAATAACGGGATTACCCTTCCTTTTCCCCCTAAACTCCATTCCTATGGTCACTCCATGATATAGCGTGCAGTTTTTACCCATGACAACCTCATTATTGACGGCAATGTCACCACAATGGACCAACACCAAACCCGGCCCTATTTTAGAACGCCACCCAATTTGTATCCCTGTCTTCATGGAATAGCGTCTTAACATAAGCCTGGACAAAAAGTGACGGCGTTTGCTTTGGTACAACCTATACCATACGATCCACCTGAAATCCACTTTCCTGAAAGCCGTACCTATCAGATTCCAAAAACCTGTCTTGCCATAGCCTCTATACAGGTCATCATATATTATCTTGGGAATCATCCTTTACTTTTGTATGATACAATTACGATTCAAGCTGTATGGGCCGTCTCCCTTCCTCATGCTTCCACCATAACCCAGCGCTGCCGAGACATAACCCGCTTCGGCAACAGCTTTTTGGACCATTTCGTTCTTCATGCTGTGGGGATATGAGAAATGGACAGCATCCACCAAAAGCATTTCCTTGATCCTCTTTCGGGAAAACAGCAATTCATCGATACATTCTTGTTGTCCAATCCTATCCAGTCCCGGATGGGAAACCGAATGAGAGCCTATGGTACACAATCCGCTATCAACCATCTCCTTAAGCTCTTCCCATGAGAGTGAGACCTGTTGGCATAATCCAAAATCAGGTTGGGTACCTGTCAACTCATGCATTCTATCTTTCATCGGTGCTCCACAGCCATAAATCTCTTTAAGCATTCTTTCATAATCATCAACACCAAGCACTTTCTCCATCTGAAGCCACCATAGATCCGCCTTGCCATCTGGCATATCGGTAGTCAAATATAGCGTAAAGGGAATATGGTGTTTTTTCAATATCGGGAAAGCATAAGTGTATATATCCTTAAAGCCATCATCAAAAGACACATTCACCTTTCTTCTCTTTAAAAGACCGCTTCGCGTCCCAAGCAATGCGTCTATGGTCACAAATTCAAATCCTTTTTTTCGGTAATCATGGATAAGTGTTTCCAAAAACTTCGGAGTGATCTCCAAATCCCTATTGCTAGGATAACTGCTACGTTGGGGCAGCACTCTATGAAGACACCATATCTCTCCTTGAGCGGGATGGAGCAAACCTGTTATTGCACGTTTTATGATCTTTTTGATCTTTTTATAACCCTTATACACGGGGAGGAGGCCCAACTTGTCAAAAAAGAAACTCGCCTTTTGCGAGCGATTCCACCTTTCGTTTTCCCATGTAGATGCGTTATAATGGTACGAGACCTCGTAATGCCCGTCTGGACAGAAAGCATAGCCAAACACTCCCGTTCCATACACCACCATGCCATTGCCAAGATACTGCGTCTCGTTCTTGTAGCGGAAACCGTAATGGGTTAGATACCGGGCAACCAAGCGGTCAAAATTCACATACTTCCTGAAATCACCAACCATATCACCGGTCACCTTAAGGTTCTTATAATACTCAAGAACATCCATTACCAAGGGAGCGTGGGCACAACAACCCATCGAGGAAGTCAACACCTCCAAACGAGGAACATCGACGCCTTCCTTTCTTGGTGTACCATCGGGGAAAAGATACTGTTCTGCAATATGTTCCGTCTCAAATTCGCGGTACAATTCCACTCCAGAAAAAAAGTTCAAGTCAAGAAAGCGGTCAAATCGCTGAAATACCTCCACATCCGTATCCAAATAAATGCCGCCATACTTCGACAATGCCACCAATCTTGCCACATCCGCCACAAAAGCATACTTCCGATTTGCATAGGACTCCTTGACAAATGGGCAACAATTCACATCGAAGTTGGATTCATCCCAACGCATAATCTGGTAATCGGGCATCAACTTCCGCCAACCTTTGATGCAATCGCGCTGCGACTTGGGCATCAAACCCTTGCCAAACCAACAATAATGGATGATTTTGGGGATCATTTCTTAAAACCATTAAGCCACCTGAACGGTGTCAACACTGTTCTTCCCAACCTATACGCCTTTGAACGTCTGGCTTTTTTTGCATCATAGGCATCAACACAAAGGTTATTAAGGCGGTCTATCACCATTTCCGGCTCGTTTATTCCTTTTACCATGGGCAGGGCATCTATCCACTTATTGAAAAAAACCTCCATGCTTTCATCCAACTGAGCCATGGTTTCTTTATTTTGGAACTGGCGTTCCGACCAAAAGTGTTCAACAAGAAAGCCTCTGGTGACACAAACCCTCTTTCCCAATGCCTGGACCTGCATACTCATATCCATATCATAAGCATGGAACCCTTTATAGTGGACATCGTCGAATCGCAGGGTTTCAAACAGCCTTCTCGGTATACAGAAGAACAATCCGTCGACTGCGACCACATCGGCAAGACCATTCACAAAAGCATCCGGCGTGTCATTGACGATGGTCTTTCCGTTATCGGTCTGCAAATTATATTGTGCGATATAAGGTGACGAGCACCAATACATCGGTGCTTTGGGCATAAAATGGCTTCCCGCCACTCCGACCATTCCAATGGAATCATCCTCGAATACCTCAGTGACCTTATTCCCCCATCCTTTTGTGCGCATCATGACATCATCATGCATAAAACACAGTATATCACCTTTCGCCCTATCAACACCCTCGTTATAAGCCTGAAATATATTATACCGGTTATGCGAGTTTTCAATCACGACCAATTCGTGATTATTTCCGATGGTTTCGGCAATGTTTTGCCTCAACTCCGCTAAAAGATCGGGTCTTCGGGAACAAATGACAATTGAAATCATGGTTACCTCTTTTTTCTCATCCATGAAAATGGCTTCAGCAACACTTTACCCAAACGATAGGCATAGGAACGCCGGATTTGATCCAACTCACACTTAAGCCTTGACATTTCTTCCAACCTGACATGACTCTCCAAGGCGTTTTCGTAATATGGCTGGTAAATATCTGGATGATTCTTGCATATCTGAATCAAGGATTCTTTTAAGTACTCTCCGGTTAAACTTGTCGTTCTGGACATCGTCTTTATCCTGTAATGGAACAACACTTCATCAATCCGATGCACAACATCCCCTTTTTTCAACAATGACAACCAAAAATCCCAATCTTCATATCCATGAGCCATATTCACATTATAACCAGCCGTTTGATCATAATCGGAACGGCGGAACAAAGCTGAACAAAAAATACAATTGTTCCAAATGAAGCTCTCGTAATCGTATTCCTCCAAATCCCAAGGTCCCACGCTATCCCCAAAAGTATCCGCCTTGCAGTACACCAGTTTTGTGTCTGGAAAACGCATGAAACAATCCATCGCCTTCTCCACATAAGTCGGAGCTATGAGATCGTCTGCGTCCAACGGTAAGACAAACGCTCCGTCAGAATTCGAAATCCCAAAATTCCTGGCTTGTGACGGGCCTTCATTCTCTTTTCGGAAATATTTGAAGCGACTATCCTTAACGGTATATTCCCTTGCGATTTCTTCCGTATTGTCAACCGATCCGTCATTCACAATGATACATTCCCATTGCTGATAGGTCTGAGCCCTTACGGAATCCAATGTTTCAGCAAGATACGCTGCCTGATTGTAACACGGCACAATGATGGAAACTTCAGCAGATTTCATCTTCATTTATGTTTAGTCTCATCGGACATGCCTTGACCAGCGGTTTTAACGAAATTCCCGGCGATTTCATATAATTTGCCTTTTGAGCCAGCAGGTCTTCTTTTGTCACAGCACATGTCACTTTAAACGGTTCGTTCCTATCCAATCCCATGGATTGAAAAAAATCATGAAACTTGAACCTTCTAGACGGGTCGCCGACCAAAGGCTCCCTGATTTCCACCCACAAATTAGGCACCCCGTAAGATTCTGCGACAATCAACCCATGCAAGGACGAAGATGCAACAAACTCGCAACTGTTGACCTGGTCAATAATGTCTGTCCATTTCCGGTAGCCAGACATTTTGATCATCAGCACATCTTGGTCGCCCTCAAACTTTCTCAACTCCTCCTTCTTACAATCCACATAGTGAGGAATGATTCCCAATTTGTATTTTTTTCCGATAGTTTTGGGCTTATAAAAAAATGGCAACAATAATGCCGGGTCCCCATATACCTCTGGACAATTCCATCCATTGTCCAATAACACTTGCCTGGTGAGCGGGCCTCTGACCGCCAGTATCTGTTTCGGCACAACCGGGGGCAACATCTTCTCATTCAGCAGGCCCGACCCCCACACAATGGTATTGGGGTCGTCTATCAAATGAAAAACCGATCCAATGGCAGAAATCACAGGATAGTCTTCCAATCCATAAAACTTCATCTCTCTTGCAGGAAAGGCAAGTGCCTTGACGGGTAACAGGCAGTCTTTGGAAATGCGTTTCAAAAAAAACAAGTTGATGTCGTCTCCCCAGTTGTTATGCTCGACACGCCCCCACGAAATACTAATCCAAGGCTTGATGACACAGATTTTTCTCCGCAAAACATACTTGTTAAGCAAAAGCCTTAGATAGTAACTATAACGGGTAAAACGCCTGTTGTTTTTGGAATGAACGATTTGCTTGTGTGGATTATAATAATCCATTCTAAATTCGATTTGTGTTGTCTTGTAATCGTCAATCCTCTTTTTGACAGCATCATACTCCTCATTATCAATCAACTGCTCTTTTTTTACCAAGCATAAATCAGCAAAATACTGATTGTAAATTTTTTGAGGATCAATCCTGGCATACAGGTTTTTCTCCGAAGAAAGATTTTCGCCATGCCATCGGTACATCACGCCCACTTCGCCATAATAGGCGACACCCCCCAACAACAATGCCCGCAAAGTGATTGTGGTATCCTCGGTCGGACAATCCTCATTGAAAAAGCCAAATATATCCAAGAGTTTTCTCGAAATAATCCTCGAGGGCCCAGATGGAAGCGGATGATCGCCTTTAATGTAGTCACTCAGTTGGAAAAAAGACAGTTCTTTTGACGGCTCAAAGCCAAATCTTCCCAAATCATTGCCATTTGCATCAATATAACTAAAATTCAGCGCCAAACTACATGTACCCGACTCCTTGATCTTCTGATATGACAACATGGTTCTGTTCGGCAAAGAAACATCGTCGCCTGCAGCCAAAACGATGTATTCACCATGGGTCATGGCCAGCACATTATTCAAGTGAGGGATTAATCCGAGATTGGTTTCATTATGGTTGTACACAATAGGATGCGGTCCCTTATAGGATTCCAAAAAACCTTCAATAACGCCACTGGTCCCATCTTGGGAACAATCGTCCGATACAATGATTTCCAAGTGGGGATAATCCTGACTCACAGCACCTTCCAGAGCAGCTTTGATATACCGTTCTTGGTTAAACGTCAACAAAACAAACGAAATCAAAGGATACTGTGACATAAGAGACATTTTATCAGTGCCCAAAACCATTTAACAATTCACAAACCAAGGCAGTTTCTTCCTCGTTCATCACTTGACTTATCGGCAAGCTTAATTCCCGTTTTGCCAACCATTCGGTAATGGGCAATGACACATCATGCCACTCGCCTGCATAACACTCCTGCAAATGGGGAGGAATGGGGTAATGTATCAAGGTCTGCACACCATGTTCGGTCAGATAGCATTGCAACTCATCTCTCCATTCTATGAAGATGGGGAATAGATGATACACATTATTCTCATCAGGCAATCGTGTTGGCATAGTAATCAAAGGATTTTTGATATGGTCATAGTAGTATGCCGCCACCTGCTGCCGCAAACAATTATCCTCGTCCAAATGGCGCAACTTGACATTCAATACCGCAGCCTGAAGCTCGTCCAAACGACTATTGCGTCCGCGATACTTGAAAACATACTTCTTCGTAGAGCCATAATTGGCCAAAGCACGAACACATTCAGCCAGTTCACTGTCATCGGTCGTTATCGCTCCACCATCGCCTAAAGCACCAAGGTTCTTACCTGGATAGAAACTATGTCCAGAGGCATCGCCAAGGGACCCCGTCTTTTGGCCGTTATACCTGCAACCGTGTGCCTGAGCATTGTCTTCAACAAGCTTCAGATTGAATTTTTTACAAAGGTTTCCTATCTTTTCCGTGTAGGCACAACGGCCATAGAGATGAACCAAAAGTATTGACTTGGTCTTTGATGTTATGGCACCTTCAACCTTGTTTTCATCCAACTCCAATGTTTCAGGATCAGGTTCTACAAGAACGGCTTTCAACCCATTTTCAGTGATGGCCAAAACAGAGGCAATGTATGTATTGGCTGGCACGATTACCTCATCGCCAGGCTGCATTACGCCTAACTCAATGTAAGCACGGTAAATCCATACCAACGCATCCAAACCATTGCCACAACCGATGCAATACCTTGTTCCAACAAACTCAGCATAATGCCGCTCAAAGCAGTCGTTCTCGGCACCCTGTAAATACCAACCGCTGTCAACGACGCGTCGCATCGCCGTATGGATTTCGTCGGCATATTTGGCGGTGATGGTTTTTATGGGAAGGAAAGGTATCATTGTGAAAATCAATATTTCGTTTACTAAGCCCTTTGATATTGTCATCTTTGAACCGTGTCACAAAAGACGTCATGTCAACATACTCACTGTTGCGCATCGACTGGAACCCGGCATTGCCTATGTTCATGTTCGGTCATTTCCCCACTTTTCAAACCCAATTCCATTCCACGGCATCCCCCTGTCAAAACAATACGGCCATGGATAATGGGGCCGCCCCGTGGTTCTATCCATGATGTTGCGGACATCCTTGATGACCTTTGCAGGATTCCCTAGAACGTACTGGAAATCACCGACATTCTTTGTCACAGAACTATTTGTTCCCACCAAGCAATGCCGCCCAATCTTTATTCCAGGAAGCAAAACACTGCCCACTGCAATTTGTGAGAAATCACCTACCGTTGGTCCTTGGCAAATATCAGATGGTGGTGTAGGATCGTTGGTAAAAACCACATAAGGATAAACAAAAACAAAGTTACCCAATTTGGAATGTTGTCCAATATGCACATTGCTATGCAGACGGCAATAGTTACCAAACTCAGAATATCCCTGAATATCATCAAGCGTGCCAAAACTACAATGTGAGCCGATAACATTATATTCACGAATTGTCGCGTGATGGCCCGTTTGGAAACCATCACCTATCTGATTGCCAGCATAGATTACCGTGTGACTTCTAACCAATGCATTCGCACCAATTACGGTTACAGGATTCTCATAACCTTCATCATGATAATACGCATTAAGCGGTTCTCCGATCACACAATCGTTACAGATTACCGAATTATCCCCAATTACAACATGATCGTAAATGATCGTGTTGTCACCGATTCTGACATTTTTTCCAATCCTTGCCGATGGGCTTATTTTTAAATTGATGTTGTTAAATATAGACAATTCCATCATTTAATCAGTCTTTTATAAAAGCGCCATAATCTCTAATGTAATCCGACTCGTCATATTTTTCCGAAGCCAACACCAAACATACCGAACCTGACGAAAAATCATTGATATCCCTCCAAATGCCAGGAACCACCAATAAGCCCTGATAGGGGCGGTTGAGGCTAAAGGTTCTCTTATTTTTGCCGTCATCCAATGTTACTGAAAAACTACCACTGACGGCAACAATCAATTGGTACAATGCCTTGTGGGCATGGCCTCCTCTACTTGCTCCTCCCGGCACGTCATACAGATAATAAACCCGTTTCACATCAAAAGGAATATTGGCGCCGTTCTCTGCTACGGAAAGGTTCCCCTTCCTATCGGAATGATGCAAGTCAAAATCTATCAGGTGGCAATCAAAAATTGTATTTTCCATCATCATACCAATGATTTGAAAACATCGTAATCACGAATATAATCCTTGGAATCATAAGGCGTCGAAGCCAGCACAAGCGCAACGGAGTTGGTCGAAAAATTAGTCATCTGACGCCATGTCATCCTTGGAACATACAGACCATAATAAGACCGGTTCAACAGATACGTCTGGGCATTACCTTTCCCATCATCCAACACCACATCAAAACTGCCCGAAAGCGCAACAATGAATTCTTCGGTTTCACGATAGGCATGTCCTCCCCGCTCATCCCCTCCCGGCACATCGTATATCCAAAATGTACGCTCTATCTTGAAAGGAATATGATTGTTTTCTTCAACAAACGACAGGTTCCCCCTATTGTCAACAATCTTGGGGAGATGTATGAGTCTTGCTTCCATGTCAACCCAGATATTCTTGGCGAAAATCAAACCTTGGTTTCATCACACCAGGCATAGTATTCATATTATACCCTTGGCCCGTCAATGTGTTTTCAATTTCAAACACATGTTCATAGCTACCCCACAATAAATAACGCTGATTCTCTCCAAACCAAACAACCATCTTGTACATACCTGTATTGAGCGTATACGGCGGGATATCGAACTCCACGGCATACAAGCCGACTTTCGAGTCTTTTTCAGGCGTAAGCACCTTACCCATGTGAAAAACGATGACATCCTCAACAGTATGTAACTCAAATGTGGCATCTACCATAATGTCGGGTTGATAATTCATAAAGACCAACCTGAACCGCATACCAGTTTCCACATTGATGGTTTTTTCTCCGTCAAGAGGCATCACCTCGAACGATTTGATTCGTATTTTTTCATTTCCCGGAGCCTCCAACAGATTCTCAAAATACATGTTTTGAGATTTTTCCTCGCCACCGATATAGGCATCAACCACTTCGCTGACAGGCCCTTCCATTTTTATCGACCCATTCTGCAACAATAATCCTATTCTGCAGAGTTTTTTCACACTCGCCATGTTATGGCTCACAAACAGCACCGTCCTGCCTTCGCCTTTGCTTACATCCTGCATCTTGCCGATTGCTTTCTTTTGGAACTCGGCATCACCCACGGCAAGGACTTCGTCGACAACGAGAATTTCAGGATCAAGATGGGCGGCCACAGCAAAGCCAAGCCGAACCAACATTCCGCTAGAGTAACGCTTCACGGGGGTGTCGATATAGCGTTCACAACCGCTAAAATCAACAATTTCATCCAATTTCCGATTGATTTCAGATTTGGTCATGCCGAGAATGGCTCCGTTCATGTAAATGTTCTCACGACCAGTCATCTCTGTATGGAAACCTGTACCCACCTCAAGCAAGGAGCCGATGCGACCTCTGGCACGAATTTCACCTGTAGTGGGTGCGGTGACTTTGCTCAAGAGCTTCAAAAGCGTACTCTTGCCCGCACCGTTCTTGCCGATAATGCCCACTACATCACCCTGTTCCACCTTGAAATTGATATCCTTCAAAGCCCAAACATAGTCGCTACCACCTTTGGTTGAGCGATCGTTGGTCTCCCCAATCTTCAGATACGGGTCCTCTTTCCCTCTGACGCTGGTGGTCCACCAACGTTTCAGGTCGTGTGCCAAGGTACCCGTAGAGACCAAACCCAAACGGTATAGTTTACTGATATTATTGAATTCTATTGCTGTAGCCATCTTCTTACCTTTGTCTTCCGACTTCTGTTAAACCGTATCCATAAAATTCTTTTGAACCCTGTTGAACACCACAATACCAAGGATCAGCAAGACCACCATAAACACAAAACTGTAAATCAGCCACCGCCAACCCACAAATTCGCCCGCGCCCAAAAAGCCATACTTAAAAGTTTCAATGACCGGCGTTACCGGATTGAGACACATCAACTTGTGAACGGGAATACCGTTCCAAAACATCGATTTGGTCTGAGACAATGGATAAACGATAGGCGTGGCATACATCCACAATTGGACAATAAATGAGAAAAGAACTTGCAAATCACGGTATTTGGTAGTCATCGACGAAATCAAAATGCCAAAACCCAATGCCAAACCTGCCATCAACAGCACCAACACGGGGAATAGCAAGGCATACCAAGTAAAATGAGCCTCAGAATTGCCAATGATGACATAAATGGCATATACTACCAAAAAGAAACCCAACTGTATGCCGAACCGCAACAGGTTCGACAAAACATCTGAGATTGGCATAGCCAACCTCGGGAAATAGACCTTACCAAAAATGCTGGCGTTATTCACGAACGTATTGGATGTTTTGTTCAAACACTCCGCAAAATACTGCCACATACAAGTGCCTGCCAAATAAAACAATGGCCTTGGCACACCATCCGTGGGGATGCCGGCGATACCTCCAAACACGATCATGTACATGATTACCGTCAAGGCTGGCTGCACCACAAACCACAAAGGGCCAAGTATGGTCTGCTTGTACTGGGTAATGATGTTACGTTTGATAAAAAGCGAAATCAAATCCTTGTATTGCCACAACTCTCCGATGTTGACATCCAAAAGTTTGTTTTTAGGTTTGATTACTGTAGTCCATTTTTCTTCGCTCATGGTTTTACACAGCTTCGCCTCCTGACTCCCATCAGAGAGTCATAAGAGACTGAACAACAAATACATCCGCAAATCTTATTGCGAACGTTTACGACGGAAAACAATGTTTCCCATTATTTTCCAAAAATACTTCCAATCCGTCCGGAAGGGATGCTTTTCGTAAGCCTCAAAATACCGCATCTCGCTTTCCTGGATTTCATCCAAAGTCTCAGGCATGTCCACGTAGAACGGTGGCAACAGTCCCGGTTTGTATTTACTTCGCATCTCACGTACTTCCGGCCTGTACAACTCGAAATACTGCTGGCTCAACGGACGAACTCCCACCAATTTCATCTGTCCTTTCAAAATATTGAAAAACATCGGCAATTCATCCAACCACGTTCGTCTCAGCCACCTACCCCAGTCTGTAATGCGGTAGTCGTCCCTGAACTTTCCGCCCACCTGAAGGTTGTTGTTGTTGTACACGTAGGTCTGAAGGTATTCCGAATAGGCAAACATTGTCCGAAACTTGTACACCAAGAAAGCTTTGCCGTCCTTCCCTATCCGAGGCAGTTTCACAATGATGCCGTAATGGCGATGTTTCGGGTCAGGCTCACGACGTTTTCGGGCAATCACGCAATAACGGTCATGGATATATTGCTCTGAAACCACCTCGAATCCACAGTAATAGAGCCGACCCAGTATCTCAGGACGCGGGAACACTTTCCTCACTTTCCTGGTACACAGATAATACAACCAACGCGTCAAAAACAACTTCGGAAACACGCGATGCCATATAAAATCGAAAAAGTACAAGAAATTAGCCAAATACTTGGGGTATTTGACATAAAACTGAAGACGACGCTTCATGGCTGTGTCAAACGCTACCGCCAGATACCCACCGTCCTTTAGTTTCCGATTGGCTTTACGCAGATAACGGTTGACGTAACGGATGGCATTCAGATGATCCTCTGCCAACAGCACTTCGGCTTCACCATCAGGCACCTCCCAACTGCGTTTTGCAAAGTCATTAAGGAATTCCGACCGCTTTTTTCCACGAGGCATATAAGCCCAATACATCAAGTCCTGCAAATCCTTGGGCGCTTCCAACAGATTGAACCTCGGAGCATGCTTCGGCTCAGTGATGACGAGATATTTCATCACTGTTTCAAAGTCTTCACGATATGCAAGCTTCTTTGGTAATGGCATGGAAAGCAAGGAAAAAGGATCAAGAATCTTGGGTTAGAGATTGGATGAGAACGGAGCAGATGCTATCTTGTTCCCCCTCTGAGAGGTAGGGATGGATGGGTAGCGACAACACTCGATCCGCCAAATAGTCGGCCACGGGACATTGGTTCTCCTTGAGGTCAAGCGAGGCAAAGGCTGTTTGCCGATGCATGGGAATGGGATAATAGATGGCCGTTGGGATGTCGGCTGCTTTCAACGCTTCTTGGACCTTGGCCCGCATTTCCTTGCTGGGAAGCTGGATGGTGTATTGGGCCCAACTGGAATAAAAACCTTTCGGAATCTCCGGGGTCTTCACCACATCTTTTAGCTTTTCGGTATAACGCTCGGCCACCTGATTGACATCAACCAATTCATGGTCACGGAAGGCTTTCAACTTCACCAAAAGGATGGCAGCTTGAATACTGTCAAGTCGCGAATTAAGGCCGATACGCACGTTATCGTAGCGGTCACCTCCTTTACCATGCAGGTGGTACGAATCCATCAGTTCAGCCCATCCGTCATTGTTGGTAAACACCGCACCGCCGTCACCATAGCATCCTACCGGCTTGGCTGGGAAAAAAGAAGTGGCGGCAATGTCGCCAAAAGTACACGCTTTCTGTCCATCAATACGACCGCCAAAGCCTTGTGCAGCGTCTTCAAGCAAATATAGGCCATAGCGCTGGGCAATCTGCCGAATGAGTTTGAAGTCGGCAGGCAGTCCGAATAGGTCGACAGCGATGATGGCCTTGGGTTTCAACCGACCCAGTTTAACCGTACGCTCAATCTTGAGAATCAGGTCACGGACATCCATGTTGAACGTATCCTGGTCCACATCCACAAAAACCGGAGTGGCACCTTGCATGGCGACCACTTCGGCAGAAGCAAAGAACGTGAAACTGGGAACAAACACAGCATCACCTGCCTTTACATCCCAAGCTTTCAAGGCTAGCAGTAAGGCATCGGTGCCGCTGGCACAGGCGATGCAATGCTTCACCCCCACATACTCGGCGAACGCTTGCTCCATTTCTTTGACTTTCGGTCCCATGATATATGCACTGGATGCCACCACATCGAGGATGGCTTGGTCCATTTCGTCTTTCAAGACGTTATATTGTGCTTTTAAATCTCTGAATTGCATGTTTTTAAAAAGTTAGAAGTTAGAAGTCTGGAGTAAGATGGCCTTCGCTCTCCTTGTAGCTCCTGCCACAATCACATTTCAAGTTTGAACCAAGTTTCCTGCCACATTCACATACCCATCCAATTTGGCGAGCCGGCACACCGGCCATCAAAGCGTAGGGTTTCACATCACGAGTCACCACGGCACCAGCGGCAATCAAGGCACTACGTCCGACCGTATGCCCGCAGACCACGGTACAATTGGCTCCCAATGAGGCGCCTTCGCAAATTCTGGTCTTGGCATAGTGGCCATGGACAGGGAAATGCGCCCGGGGCGTACTCACATTAGTGAACACACAACTCGGTCCACAAAAAACATTGTCCTCGATTTCCACCCCCTCGTAAACGGAAACATTGTTTTGAATGCGGACTCCGTTGCCAATCCGAACATGATTGCCTATATTGACATTTTGCCCCATCGAACAGTTTTCACCGATCACGGCTCCTGACTGGACATGGCAAAAGTGCCATATTTTGGTTCCTTTGCCTATCGACACGTTTTCGTCGACATAGCTACTTTCGTGTACAAAGAAATCACCCATCTCAACAACCCTCCGCCAAAATGTCTGCAATATGGATTACTTTGATCGGCAACTCGTTTGCCTCGATATAGCTCTTTTGGTGCATGAGGCAAGACATGTCGGTCGAAACGATATATTCCGCTCCCGTGTTCATAGCATTGCGCACTTTATGACTAGCCATCCCCACCGACACCTCTTCGTGGTTCATGGCAAAGGTGAACTCGCCGCCACAGCACAATTCACGCTGTTTCATCTCCACCAGTTCAAGGCCTTTCACCTTGGAAAGCAATTGGCGAGCCTCATTCCCGATGCCCAAACCACGCAGCGCGCTGCAACTGTCGTGATACGTTATTTTATGGGGAAAAACCGCTCCGAAATCGTCATAATGCAACACATTGACCAGAAAGTCGGTGAATTCGAAAACATTTTTTTCAAGTTTTTTCACATTCAAGTGATTGGCCGTGTTGAAAAACAGCTCAGGATAGCGTTTTTTGATAAAGGCGACACAAGAAGCCGAGGGGGAGACCACTGGACGGTCAACACAAAACTCATCGAGAAATTTGTCACCTAAGGCCTTGGCTTCTTCAGCGAAGCCCGCATTATAAGCAAAACGCCCACAGCAAGTCTGATCAGGATTGTAATTGACTTCAACGCCTGCCTTTTCAAGCACCTTGACCGTATTTAACGCAGTTTCAGGATAAAACTGGTCAATAACGCATGGTATAAACAATTCAATTGTCATGGTCATTCAAATAATTTGCAAAAATAGCAAATCACAAGGAATAAACCAACAAATTTATTATTAAATATATATAAAAAAAGGCAAAAAGATCAAATCAATTTTCTGAATTCCTCCCAAAATTTTGGATATGACTTAATTACCACTTCACGAGCCTTGATGTCAACCGCACCAAAAAACAACTTCAAGCCTGCCAATGCCATGGCAAGTCTATGGTCGCAATATGTATTAAAAGATAGATTCCTACCAGTGACTGCAGAATCCGATAATGATGATTTACCTATAACAAGTTTATCATCTTCTATAATATTAATAAAGGTGTAGATTTTTGACAATTCAGTAATCAAAGAGTTTACCCTATCTGATTCTTTATTGAACAAGGTAGATATACCATAAAAGACGGATTCGATGTGTAACGCAACACAAGTAACTAAAATTGAAGGAAACAGATCAGGGGTATCCGTAAGGTCAAACTCCAATTGTTTGTCAACGCATGGCGGAAGTCCGACAGAAGTAATCCGGGCCCCGTCATCGACAAACACTGTCTGGATTCCCAAGGGTTCAAAAAAACGGGCTACCTGCGCGTCGCCTTGAAGCGTGTCGCTTTGCAACCCCTTTAAAAGCAAGCTTCCACGGTTACACAACGCCAACATTTCATACCAATAAGAAGCTGCGCTCCAGTCTGCTGAAACGACAAAACGGCTTGGAGCGTACAATTGACGGGAAACCGTGATGGCATTGCCTTCACGAACAGCACGGACACCAAACTGTTCCATCATCGCAAGTGTCATGTCGATATACGGTGCCGAAACCATTTCACCTGTAAGGTTCAATTGAAGTCCTTCTTCCCAAGTCGGTGCCGCCAACAACAACGAGGTAATGAATTGGCTGCTCTTTGAAGCGTCAAGTTGCGCGCGACCTCCTTTGAGCTTTTTCCCTCGAATGCGCACTGGCAAACAACCTTCTTCACCCTCGCAGGTAACATCGGCACCCAGTTGTTGCAACGCCTTAATCAAAGGTGCCATGGGGCGTTGTCGGAGTCGTTCACTCCCCGTAAGCTGCCATTCGCCAGGAATAGAGGCAAGATAGGTCATCAGGAATCTCGAAACTGTTCCTGCATCCTCACAATCTACTAGTCCATGGGATCCGGTTTGAACCGCCTTTAACAGGGTTTCCAACAGCACTGTGTCATGAGCCTCAGAAAGGTTGTCCACATCGGGTGGAAAACCTCCGTATGCGGCAATCATCAAGGCTCGATTGCTCTCGCTCTTGCTTCCCGGTAACGTTATGGTTCCTTGGGGACATTTCATCACTAGTCATTTAGGCTTTTGAGCATTTCCACCAACGATTCACGAACCAAGGCCGCATCAACTCGTTGGTCTACCAAAGGCTTTTCTACGGCCTTGAGCAGGACAAAACGTATTTCCCCGTCATGTCTTTTTTTATCGTGGGCAAGCAGGTCCATCACCACGTCGATGTCAATTGTTTCAAACGGTAAAAGCACTTGGGAAAGAAGGGCTTTTTTCACAAGCTCATAATCGCTCAGCACTTCTTCACGAAGACCACATTGTTGGACTGAAATCCAAAGTGCGCACCACATACCCAAGGCCACGGCTTCGCCATGGGTCAGCGGCATTTCGGTTTTCAGGAAATAGGCTTCGAGGGCATGGCCGATCGTATGGCCAAAGTTCAGCACCTGACGCTTGTTGCGGTCGCGGAAATCCTGTTCCACAATTTCTTTCTTGATTCTGCCAGCCCTAAGGATGTACTGCTCATAGTTGTCCACCGTAACGTCAAGCAGATCTTCGTCAGCGACAAAGCCGCACTTTACCATTTCTGTGATGCCAGAGAGCAATTCTCTGTCAGACAAGGTACTGAGAAAGATCGGGTTGACCAACACTTCGACGGGTTCGGCAAAAGTCCCGATCTGGTTCTTGCATCCTCCAAGATCCACCCCATTCTTGCCGCCAATAGACGCATCGACCATGGCCAACAGCGTAGTAGGCACATTGACAAAACGGATACCCCGCTGGTAACACGACGCTGCAAATCCGCCCAAATCACTGATGGTACCACCCCCTAGATTGACCAATACGGATTCCCGGTCGGCATCGTGTTTCTGCAAAGCTTTCCAGATACGCTGCACCGTCCCAAGGTTCTTGTAACGCTCACCTGCCTTGACAATGATCTCGACGGCTTGCTCGCACCCCAACCAGTGTTCCAGTTCTGGGAGCCAATACATGGCGACGTTGGCATCGGTTAGCACGAACACCTTGGAGGCGTCGGCCAATAGCTCTTTCAATTCATCAAGTGTCATAGGGTTTCGATTTCAATGATACGATCGTCGTCCGTCACACCAAGGCGGAGGCTTACCCTAATATAATGATCGGGCAGCAAAGGCTCAATCATCTCTGGCCATTCTATCAGACAGAGGTTGCCGCTGTAGAAATAATTCTCAAAACCAATATCGTAGGCTTCCTCCAACTTTTTAATTCGATAGAAGTCAAAATGGTACACCGATTCGCCTTCAGCCGTAGCATATTCGTTGACAATGGCAAAGGTGGGGCTATTGACCTCGTCGGTAACCCCCATCCGATGGCACAAGTTTTTGATCAGTGTGGTCTTGCCTGCCCCCATGGAGCCGTAAAACGCAATAATATCAGCCGCATCACGAAGGGACATCAAATAGTCGGACACCTCTGTAAGGGCTTCCACACCGTGGATTTGGAATTCTTTTTTCATCGCTTTGAAGATAAGGCTATGACCGGAATCAGCATCTCATTCATGGAAATGCCACCATGTTGGAAAGTGTTGCGGTAATAGTTGACGTAATAGTTATAGTTGTTGGGATAAGCGAAAAAGTCACCCGAACCGGCAAAAACGTAAGTCGTGCTTAGGTTGATGCGAGGCAAGCATACCGTTTCGGGTGCTTTTACCTCGAAAACCTCTTTGGGATTGTATTTAAGGTTTTTGCCATACTTGTAACGAAGGTTCGTATTGACTTCACGGTCGCCCAAAATCTTGACAGGATTCTTGACAAAGGTAGAACCGTGGTCGGTCGTCACGACCATATTGCATCCTTTGTCGGCAATAAAACGCATCATGTCAAGCAGGCTGGAATGCTCAAACCAAGAATACATGAGCGAGCGATAGGCCTCCTCGTCGTCGGCCAACTCCCTGATAATCTCCATCTCGGTGCGTGCGTGAGAGAGCATATCGACAAAGTTGTAGACGATGACATTGATCTTGTTCTGCATCAGGTTTGACATTTGCTCGTAGAGTTTCTTGCCTGCCTGAAGATTAAGCACCTTGTTGTAGGAGTACTTGATGTTTTTTCCAAAACGCCTCAGCTGTTCCCCGAATAGTTCGCCCTCAAACTGGTTTTTGGTGCGTTCGTCATCCTCGTCAACCCACCATTGGGGGTAACGACGACGGATCTCAAGCGGCATCAATCCGGCAAAAAGGGAATTGCGAGCATATTGCGTGGAGGTGGGCAGGATGCTATAATACACATCGTCGGCATCCACTCTGAAATAGTTCTCAAGAATGGGCTGAATGGCCTTCCACTGATCGTAACGCAGGTTGTCAATCACGATGAAAAACAACGGTTTGCCATCGTCGGTCATCCGAGGGAGCACCTTATCGCGCACCAAGGTGTGCGACATCACGGGCTTTTCAATCTTGCCTTGAATCCAGTCGATATAATGGCGTTCCACAAAACGGGTGAACAAGGCATCGGCTTCTTGTTTCTGGTCAGCCAAAATCTGTTTGATCCCCTCGTCGCTCGATTTCTGGAGTTCCAGTTCCCAACGCACCAATTTTTTGTAAAGGTTGACCCATTCGTCGGCATTCAAGTTGTTACCCAATTCCATAGCAATATTGCGGAACTCTTGCTGATAGCTGAGGGTGGACTTCTCGTCCCGAAGTTTGCGGTTCTCAAGGTTTCGTTTCAGGGACAGCAGGATCTGATTGGGGTTGACCGGTTTGATGAGGTAATCGGCAATGTCGGAACCAATGGCAGATTCCATGATGGTTTCCTCCTCGCTTTTGGTGATCATGACCACCGGAAGGTTGGGATATTCGCGTTTAATGACTTCGAGTGCCTCTATGCCACTTACGCCCGGCATCTGCTCATCGAGAAACACGATGTCGAACTGGCGTTCACGTACCAAGTCAATGGCATCGGCTCCACTATTTGCGGTGACTACCTCGTAGCCTTTTTGTTCCAAAAACATAATATGGGGCTTCAACAGGTCAATCTCATCGTCAGCCCAAAGAATTATTGGTTTGTCCATAGTTAAAAATTAGGAATTAGTAGTTTGTGGCGAGGAGTTGTTGGCTTCTCACGTTAAGTATAACGCAAAAATAAAAAGATTGTTGTTTAACGCTCCATTTCTCTCTCGTCACTCCTCACTTTTTTTTATTTTTGCGGCATGGAAACCAATAAGAAAAAAATCGTCAACGATCCGATATATGGATTTGTAGGTATTCCCGACGAATTGCACTATGACATTATCGAGCATCCCCTGTTCCAACGACTCAGAAGAATCAAGCAGGTCAGCCTGACCAATTTGGTTTATCCCGGGGCCAATCACACCCGTTTTGCACACAGTTTGGGCGCAATGCATTTGATGCGTCATGCTGTCAAACTATTGCGAAGCAAAGGTTACGGCATTAGCGACGAGGAGCTGGAAGCCGCATCGCTGGCCATCCTGCTGCACGATAGCGGACATGGTCCGTTCTCCCACACGCTTGAAAACAGCATTGTTGAAGGGGTTACACACGAAGACCTTTCCCTCATGATGATGCAACGGTTCAACCAAATCCACAACGGGAAACTTGACCTGGCCATCAAGATTTTCACGGGACAATACGAGAAAGGATTTCTGAGCAAACTCATTTCAAGCCAGTTGGATGTAGACCGTATTGACTATCTGAAGCGCGACAGCTTTTTCACTGGAGTCGCCGAGGGCAACGTGAATGCCGAACGTCTTTTGGACATGATGGAGGTGGTAGGGCACGATTTGGCCATTGAAGCGAAAGGTATTTACTCGGTGGAAAGTTTCCTGGTTTCCCGCCGGATCATGTACTGGCAAGTCTACATGCACAAGACAGTGTTGAGCGCCGAGTACATGCTTCGTGAGATTCTCAAGCGCGCAAGGCTTGTCAGTCGTCAGCGCGAATTGCAGGCCACCCCTGCATTGAACTATTTCCTCCGTCACGAAGGGTCATTTTCAAAGGCCGAGGACATGGAAGCCGTGCTGGAAGCTTTCGGACGGCTCGACGATTTCGATGTGATGACTGCGGTTAAGACTTGGTGTGACGACCGTGATTTTGTGTTGAGCGAACTCTGCCGTCGTCTCATCAATCGCCAACTCTTCCGCATCGAACTCTCCAGCGAACCTTTCGACCCAGACTATGTGGACAGGGTCCATCGGAGCATAGCTGACCATTTTGGCATTGGCATGTATGATGCCAGTTTCATGCTCCTTCAAGGGGTATCCTCGAACCATGCCTACCACCCTAAGAAGCCAGCCATCAACATCCTGTTCAAAGATGGTACGGTGAGGGATATCAGCGAAGTCGCGGATGAATTCAACTTGTCTGTTCTTTCCCAACCCGTGATCAAGCATTTCATCTGCTATCCAAAGGAACTTCGTATAAAATAAAACTGGATGGGGCTTTCTCAGCAGCATCCAGTCGGTCGAGATACAAATGAACCATTAGTTATGCAACTAATGCTGATTTTATAGATGCAAAAATAAATAAAATTCTAAATCATTTTCATCTATTCAATTGATTATTTAGATACATTTTTATTGAAAGTTTAGGTACATCTGGAGGATATCGTCATAATGATCGCGCATTTTCTTGGACACATCCAGAAAAAAATCGTGATCCATGACGACACTGATGCGAATGAGCAGTCCAACGTCCAGACTGTTGCGGTCGAAGATTTTGTAAATACTGCTCCGTTCCATATTGATGGTTCGAGCAAGCCAGGAAACACTGCGGCCTTGTGCCTTGAGTTCCCTTTTGATCATGTTGCCAAGATGAATGGTTTGGTTTTCCATTTGTGTCAAATTTTGAAAATCGACACAAAAATAGGATTTATTTCAATAATACAAGAAATTTTTAAAAAATATTTTTAAAAAAAGTATTATTTTAATACTATACCTTATATAATATATGTACTGTTAACAGCAAAGAAATACTTCAGTTATACTTCAAAACTTAAACCGTCGTATGCCAAACACATGTTTTCCGGCAATCCTGCGTTTACATCAACGGCTTTACCGATGTGATGGCTGCAATGGGTAAACCAGGCCTTCTTCACCCGAAGTTCGCTGGCCATCTCGACAGCCTGCTGCAAGTTGATATGGGAATAATGCGGCACATGGCCTAACGCCTCAACAATGAGGTACTCGACACCTTGCAATTTCGACATCAAGTGGTCACTGATTTCACTCAGGTCGGTAACGTAGGCAAAATTGCCCATACGAAATGCATAACAGGTAAGCGTGTAATGCTTCATTCTGATAGGTTCCACATGCAAGTCGCCGAAATCAAAAGGGGTCTCATCAATGAGATGTACGTCATAGGTAGGTGCCCCTGGATAAAGATGCTCTTGAAACGCATACGAGAACTCACGCTTGATTTCTGGTAGTGCGGTTTTATCGACATACAACGGCATGGGCCTATTGTTCTGGTTGAAAATGAAAGGACGGACATCGTCCAACCCTCCAATATGGTCCTTGTGTTCGTGAGTAATGAACACCGCATCCAACTGCTCGACGCCCTCTCGCAGCATCTGCTGACGAAAGTCAGGGCCCGCGTCAACTGCCACCGTCACCTTGTCGGTTCGAATTAGGATGGAAGTCCGTGTCCGCTTGTCGCGAGGGTCTTTCGAACGACAAACTGGACATTGACACCCGATAACCGGAACTCCCTGAGAAGTCCCACTACCCAAAACCGTAATCAGCATCTCTAAATTTTTGCGCAAAAATAACATAAATTAAATAAGAAATCGTTATTTTTGCCGAATTAATTCTTCGACAAACCCATGTTTGAAAAGCTAAGATATAGAATCCTTAACCGCTCCATCAACCAATTTATCGAGGAGAAGAACGGATGCCGCATGCCCGATCTTGAGAAACTCAATTCGGTCATTGTCATTCTGGAAGATCTCGACAAACAGATGGTACGTGCCATTGAGGAGCGTATCAAAAACCTCTTTGGCATCGGAAGGATCCGATTTATCATCATCACTGAGAAAGCCTCCGACGATGTGTTGCTCAGCGACCAATACTGTGAGGTGACCACCAAGGATTTTGGCTTCATGAAAGTGCTCAAGGCAGAGAAACAGGAAGAAGTGCGCAAACTGCCTATGACCCACCTCATCGTCAACATGGCCAAAAACCACATCGACATCAGCGACTATCTCGCCACCCTACCCCATGCCAACTTCAGGGTCAGCATGTCGAAAAGCGAACATTACGGCATCTACGACCTGATCATCGACAGTGGAAAAAACGAGGACCCCGTCAAAGACATCAACGCATTGTACAACTATTTACAAGCCCTCACCGGCAACTCTTGAATATGTTTAAAGGAACAGGTATTGCACTCATCACTCCCTTCAACAAAGACAAGACCGTCGATTTTGTCTCGCTGGAGCGTATCGTCAACCACGTTATCGACAATGGCGCCGATTTTTTGGTCGCATTAGGGACCACTTCGGAAGCTCCCACCCTCACCACAGAAGAAAAGAAACAGGTGGTCACCACAATACTCAAGGCCAACGCCAGCCGCCTGCCGGTCATGCTTGGTTTGGGCGGCAACAACACCCAAGCAGTCATTGACGCCATCAAGTCACAAGACTTTACAGGGATCCAGGGTATCCTGAGCGTGGTCCCCTTCTATAACAAACCCAACCAACGCGGCATGAAAGCCCATTTCCAAGCCATCGCCGATGCCAGCCCTGTGCCCGTGGTGATGTACAATGTCCCTGGACGGGTGGGGGTGAACTTGCAAGCCGCCACCTGCGTGGAACTGGCCAAGCACCCCAACATCATCGCGGTCAAAGAAGCCTCTGGCAACTTGCAGCAAATCATGGAGATATTGCGTGACAAACCCGCCGATTTCGATGTAATTTCGGGAGATGACGGCATCACCCAACCTTTGATGGTCCTGGGCGCAAAAGGCGTCATCTCAGTGGCCGCCAACGCCTATACCAAATCTTTTAGCACCATGATGCGTGCCGTGATGCAGGGTCGCATCGAGGAATCGCTACGCCTCCATTACGCGATGATGCGCATGAACCAACTCATCTTTGCCGACGGCAATCCTGCCGGCATCAAATGCTTGATGAGTCTGATGGGCCTATGCAAAAACGTATTGCGTCTGCCCCTCGTCCCGGTAAACGAGAAAGTGGCA
>JAEEGL017070730.1_pt1 | contig 46551 bp, 73 predicted proteins | sample 9134231 | NCBI WGS metagenome assembly JAEEGL01 (sample SAMN16246548, study PRJNA631951) | gut metagenome | biome: gut microbiome; feature: rumen; material: fiber-attached | host: Bos | place: Iran: Karaj | collected 2018-10
ATCCTATTTCCAGAGCCTATATAAGCCTTCAAATAAAGTGAGAGCATTTAAAAGTAGTTTGAGTGCATTTATAAGCATTATCCAAACTATTTAGCCGAAAAGGTTTTTTAGAGAGAAGCGATAAAAAGCCGTATGAGGTCATTTAAGAGCCTTTTCAGATTAAATAGAATAAAACACACATAGTAGTTTTAAATATCCCTAATAAACGAAATATGATGTTAAAAAGTGGTATGGCATATTGTATGTAAAATGGAAAAACAGGTTTTGATTTTTTTGTTTCCTGTTTTCTGATTTTGTATAAGGCTTTTTTACTGTTTTAAACTATATAGGAAAGAGGTAAAAAATAATGGGAAAGAAAAGAGATAGTAAAGTTGATTTCTGGATTACAGAGGATGGTTTAAGTCTTATCAGAAGTTGGTCGAGAGATACATTCAGTAAAAGTGAGATTGCAAATCGCATGGGTATCTCTCCTAGCACTTTAAATGAATGGTGTGATAAATATGAGGAAATTGATGAAGCAATTAGAACAACAAAAGAGATTGTTGATTATCAAGTAGAAAATGCTCTGTTAAAAGCAGCATTAGGATATAAAACAAAAGAAATTAAGGTTACTGTCGGTAAAAAGGTAATCAATGGTGAAACTGTAGAAATGTTAAAAGAAACTACTGTAAAAGAAGTTGCACCTAATGTAAATGCGGCGATATTCTGGCTGAATAACAGAAAATTTGATGATTGGAAGAGAAATAGAGATAAAATCGTTGAAATTGACCCCGATGATAACCAAGTTACTATTACAATCAATCGTGGTGCAAAAAAGGCTATTGAAGTTCTGGATGATGAAGATGGTGATGAAATTGAGGTAAATAATAGTGCTACGTTCACCAGAGAGCAAATAGAGCAAGCAGAAAGTGAAAATGATGATGAAGATGGTGAGTGGGATGGTTACGAAGATGATGAAGAGTGGGAAGATGAATAAAAACTGCTAAAAAGTTTGATTTTTTATTAAAAACCTATTGTATTTTGCCTTTTTGTATGGTAAGATACTTGGGTAGGGCAAACTATGCCTATATATAGTATATATATTATATATATAGTAGTATATGTTTTGTCCTATATCTCATAAACTATTCTGTTAATAAATTCCTTTGTATGTAATTGAATAAGGATAATAAAATGGTTATTTTAAATAACCAACTAAAAAGGTGGTGTAGAAATGCCAAAAGCAACAATGTGTATAAACCCTGCTTTTGATAACTACATTTTTGATTGGGATTATGAAAAATATCTCGTTATCGGTGGTTATGGAAGTAGTAAATCACACAGTACGGTACAAAAAATTATTTTGAAATTGTTTGAAGAAAAAAGAAAATGTTGTGTTTTCCGTGATGTGTATGATACACATAAGGAAAGTACGTTTGACTTGATTAAACAGGTTTTAGATGATATGGGGTTACTTGCCGATGTTGGTGTAAGACAACATAAAACCAGAGTGTGTTTCAAAAATGCTCCGTTGGAGTTTAAATTTCCAAATGGTAGCAGAATAATCTTTAAAGGTATGGATAGTACCGAAAAACTGAAATCATTGAATGGTGTAAGTATTGTATGGATTGAGGAATGTTCCGAAGTTAGTTTGGATGCCTATTTGGAAATTTTAGGGCGTATCAGAACTAATGGTATCTCAATGCACTTTATTTTAACCTGTAACCCTATCAGCAAAAATAATTGGGTTTACCAACAGTTTTTTGAAAAAACGGAAAATGATGGTGAAACCACAGTTATTTTAAAACCAGAAGTTCTGTATAAGAAAAAAGTTCTGGTAAAAAATGGTGTGTATTATCACCATAGTACCTGTGAAGATAACCAATTCTTACCACCTGCATATATCCGCAGATTGGATGAAATGAAAACGTATGACAAGGAATTGTGGGTTGTAGCAAGACTAGGACAGTTTGGTGCTACAGGATTGCGAGTTGTACCACAGTTTGAAGTTATGTCGGCTAAATTAGTTGAACAGGCTGTACTTGGTATTCCTAGTAATTTCCACAGAGTTGGTATGGATTTTGGTTTTGAAACAAGTTATAACGCAGTTGTAAAATTTGCGATAGATGATGTGAATAAATGGCTGTATATTTATGATGAATATTACAGAAATCACATGACGGATGATGAAACCGCTATTGCATTACAAAAGTGGGATAAAGGAATAAAAGACGAAGTGATAAGAGCAGATTGTGCTGAACCTAAAAGTATCAAGTATTATCGCAAGCAAGGTTTTCAAATGCGTCCTTGTTTGAAAAAGTGCGATAAGAAAACAGAGGGTAGCAGAATTGCAAACACGAAAAAGATAAAGCGTTTTAAACGGATAATCTGTAGCAGTAATTGCCACAACACAATTAGGGAATGGAAAGATTTATCTTACAAGAAAAATCCAGATGGTAGTTTAAATTATTCCCATTTCAATATTGACCCTCATACAATGTCTTGTGCGTGGTATGCGTTGGATGATTATTATGTGGCAGATTTGAAAGAACGCAAAAATAACAGCAGAAAAGGTAGATAAAATGGAAAACAAAAAGAAAACAATTAAAATTGATATGGTTTCGCCAGAGGATGAAGTTTGTAATCAGCCTAAAGATTGGGTTGATAACTTTAAGTCTGAATGGAATGAAACAACGAAAACCATAAAAATTAGGCTTAAAAAGGAAAAACAGAAAAAAATTCTTTTGAAAAGAGATAGTAGCAGCGTGAGATATTATTGAGAGGTATGAATTATGGCAGATATTGAAAAGTACATTGTAACGGGTAAGAATTTACCAGAGTGGCTAAATTCTGTTACTAACAAAGGAATTGCAAGGGTTGTTTTTGATGAAGATGGGAATTTTAAACATATTCAGATGGAATTACCCACAGGGAGAAAGTTCGCAAAACTGAATGATGTTATTTTAAAAACACGTTCTGGTTTTGTTGTTCTTACAGGTGAACAGGCACAAAAGTACAGGGTAGTTCCAAAGAGAGTTGAAAAAGTTATAAAGGAGGAAAAAGCAAATGTCGAGCAAGTGGAAGAGTAGAAAGTTCTGGGTTTGCGTTGCTGCTGCTTTAGCAAGTATTGGCGCAAGTATTTCTGGTATCGCTACAGGAAATGAGGTTATTGCGGGATTTGGTATCGTATGTACGGTAATTAGTTCTGCTATCTATGCTTTCTGTGAAGCGTGGGTTGACGGAAAGGCTGCTACAAATAATACACCCAATAACAGCGATAATACACCCAATATCGAGTTTTAAGATGTTACATGGTAAAATAATCGTTGAAAAAGCAAATGCCCCTATTTGGTCAAATTTGAGCCTTACAGGGGCATTTGAAGTTGGAGGGTTGAGAAATGTATAGAGGAACTACCCCAACTCTCTATTTGGAGTTGGAAACAGAACTTGATTTAAGTAATATTTCCGAAATGTGGGTTACAATTAAAGGTTCTGCAACGGAAATTACAAAAAGGTACAATGAAATCGTTTTTGATAACGAAACAAAGGTAATTACGGTCACTTTTACACAGGAAGAAACATTAAAACTGTATAAAGGGAAATCCGAAGTTCAAGTTAGGATTAGAACCGCAGATGGATTTGCTTATGCTACAGATATTGCAGATGTTGAAATTGAGAGAATATTGAAAGATGGGGTGATTTAATATGTTCCCGCTTGAAATACATATCCCAATGAAAGTCAGAGAACAGCAACCACAAATAAAATTAAGAATACAAGAAGGTGGTGGCGGTATTTATCCGATTTATGATGGTGAAACCGTTGTCACGCCAAAAACAGTACAACAGACGCTAGAAACAGCGAATACATCTGTGTTGGAAGATATAAATGTTTTAGAGATACCGTATTTTGAAACAAGTAATCCTAAAGGGGTTACGGTAATAATTGGAGGAAATGGATAATGGCTAACAATCAGTATGTAAACAAAATTATCTACGGTAATACTACCTTGATTGACCTTACTTCTGACACCATTGAACCGTCAGACCTTGCTAGTGGTGTTACCGCACATGATGCGAGTGGTGCGCCTATTACGGGTACAAACACCTATGATAGTGATACAAGTGAAGATGATGCTCTGGTTGGCGAAATTCTGCTTGGTAAAACAGCACACGCAAGAGGAAGTCAATTAACAGGTACTATGCCGAACAACGGTGGTGTGAATGGTGTCATTTCTACAAAAGCACAACAGTATTCTGTACCACAGGGTTACCATGATGGTTCTGGTAAGGTAAAAATTGATACAACAGAACAGGCAAAGATTATTGCAGAAAATATTAAGGCTGGTGTTGAAATTCTCGGTGTAACAGGTAGTTATTCTGGTGAAGCGATTTCTGCACAAACAAAGTCTGCAACGCCTTATACCACGGCACAGAGTATTCTTCCAGACAGCGGCTTTGATTATCTGTCACAGGTAAATATTGGAGCGATTGCATACGTTGAAACTGATAATTCGGCAGGTGGAAAAACCGTTACAATCGGTACTGTAGCACCTACTTAATTAAAACAAATTAAACCATTACGCTAGGTTAGTACCGAAAGGGAGTTTGAAGCGTTTTAACAAAATGAAAATTGAAAAATAAGTATGAAATTTATCCATGCTTTTAAAGTTGATTTGTTTTTTATATAGGAGTGAGTTATGGCTAATAATCAGAATATAAACAAGGTTGTTTATGGAGGACAAACGTTAGTTGATTTAACGGAAGATAGTGTAACACCACAGACACTTGTAAAAGGTGCAACAGCGCATGATAAAAGTGGTGCAGGGATTATAGGAGAAGCAGAATTGAATTTAGTTGAACTTTCTTATGGTATTTCAACTTTTGCTGAATTTTTAGCAGCATATCAAAGTAAGAAAATTGTTTATTGTAAAGCAAGTTCTGGAACAGACCCTGCAGTTGGTAGCCAATTAAGAAGAGCATTTATGGCTTATGTAAACAATGATGAAACACCTACAGAGGTTGAATTTCAATATTATAGAAGTATAGCAACGCACACACTTTATGACCAAGTTGATGAAGTTCACATTTACAAATTAAATTCAACTTCTGGTTGGTCATATCTTAAAAGGAAAGTTGCTTTAGGTATTTCTGTTGCTAACGATGGCGGTTTGAATAGAACAAAAACTGGTGATTATTGTATTCTTTCTGTAGATAATACAGTTTTAAGGGGTAAAACATTAACAGGTACTTTAACGGCAGGAGATACAGCAATTGAAATACAGGATGATGCTATTACAGCAAATTCTATGATTGATATTTATACAACTGTTTATGGTTTAAATCCTACAGATGTAACTTTAGAAGATGATACATTAACAATAACGTTTGAAGCACAACAAGAAGATGTTGGTGTGAAAGTGAGGATAAGTTAATATGCCGTATTTTGCGTGTAGTTCAAATACCCCGTCTGGTGGTGGCGGTGGTGGCAGTAGTTTACCGTCAGAAATCAATTTATATCCATTTCCAAATTTTTGTCAAAAAAGATATTATACGGATGATTATTACCAATATTCTTTTGATTATGAGTTTTTAAAACTTATAAGTAAAATAAAAGTAAAAGGAAGAATGTACAGTAGTATGTCATGTACTAGCAAATTTTATATGAATTTTTTTGGTGTAAAAACATCAAATTCAAAAATTTGTTATTATCATCCGACACAAAAAAATTGGATTGAGTCAAATTATACTTTTAACCCAAGTGATACATCAACGAACGTAAATAGTCCGGGAGCACTGTATGTTGTTGAGGGTACTGATAGGAGTGGTGTTTTAGTTGATATTGAATTTGATGTTGAAGAAATGCTAACCAAGGCTGAAAATGATGGCATTGATTTGTCTAAAAATTTTTTAGCAAGGGACTCTTATAAATCAATTTCACCACTTTCTATTGCATATTCTTATATGCAAACATCAACAAATTCGACATATAAACAGTTTGGTTTTAGCGTCAATCCAACAAAAAGTTATACAGCGGTTGCAGATAGTAATGCTGTTATTTTAGCGAATGAACCACAAGTTAAACTGATTATGAAGCAATAGAAAGGAAAATTATGGGATATTTTAGGTCAGTTGGTGGAAGTTCTGGTGGTGGAACTCAAATAGTTAAAAATCTTTACCCATTTACATCAAAAGGAAATATGATGTATAAAATTATTGTTGAAATGATGAAACTTGCAACTACTGATATTGAAAATCTTACACAAATTGAGATAAATGGTAGAATAGGTTGTACTTGTTCTGCTTCATCAGTAGTTTTAAGAATGTATCTATGTATAATAGCACATGATGGAACTAATTTTTATTATTATAATACAACTAATAAACAATGGTTAAAAACAAATACTTTAATTACTGACAGTATGTTTAAAATTGGTTATAGTGAAAGTGGAGAAGCACTTTTTGCAGAAAAAAGTGTAGCAAGTGGTTCTTATGGTTATGAGGAACTTTCTAAAATCGTTGATATGAGTGAGTGTTTTGAAAAAGCAAATGAACTTGGTTTAAGTTTTGATTTTTCGCAAACAACGTGTACTTTTGGCGTTTTTACTTCTCCAAATGGTGTAAGCCATTTCATTAGTCCATTCCCCGTTGTTTTGTTTTATTGTGTTTATAATAGTAATAATTATGTTACACAAACTTTATTTTCGGTAAATAAAACAAAAACATTATCGTCAAATGGTGATACAATGGATGATATTTTGAATAATCCACCACAAGTAAAATTAACTTACAATTCTGGTAATAGTTCTGCAAAAAAATCTGTTGAAGAAAAAAATGTAAGTGATTTAAAAATTGTAAAATGGTCAGATGGAACTGATGAAGAAATTTCCGCTATGTTAAAAGCAGCAGATGAAGGAAAAATTGATTTAAGTAAACATTGGTCTATTGGTGATGAAAGAGAAATCACTTACAAAAATAGCGTACTTGGTGAAACAAAGGGAAAATGGGTTTTAACCGATTTTAATGGAACAACAAGCGGTGGTACAAAATACAATGCTATTGTTCATCTTAAAACAATACCAACAACCTATGCTAATTTTAACACTTCAAGAAATAACGTTGGCGGTTGGCAAGACTCATATATGAGAAGTACCGTTATAAAAGAATTTTATGATGCACTACCAGATGGTTTTAAATCTATGATAAAAACCGTATCAAATATTACCGCATATAGTGGTGGTTCAAAACAAAATGTTCAACAAACAACAGAAGATAAATTGTGGTTGTTTGCCGAACAAGAGGTACAATCAACGTGGAAATATTGTGGTACTGCCGAAGTAGATGTTTGTAAGCAAATGGAATATTTTAAAACAGAGTCAAATAAAACGAAATATAATTCATCAAATAAGGCTTATTATTGGTGGGTACGTTCACCATATAAACAAAATAGTATTTCATTTTGTGCCGTTACAGATACAGGTGTAGCGAGTTCAAACGCTTCGGATGGTACACTTGGCGTTATTCCCGTAGCCGCAATTTGATGTTTATGTAAGGAGAGATAAAGTATGATAGGGCAAGCGTCACAAGACGAAAATAAACAGTTTCATGCAGGAAAAGCAGGTGACCAGACGGGCAAAGAAGTGTTTACTCGGTCATGGTATGGTGGTTATAACGTTGTTTTGCGTTGTACCTCTTCTGTAATGCGTGAGAAAATTGCACAGGCTATGGAAAGTGCTTGTAAAAACAACAATATTGGTTATGACCAATGGCAAAGAAATACGTTATGGCAGCAAGTAAAATTGGTTGGTTTTGACCCGTCTTTAGCAAAAACTGCTTGTGAAACAGATTGTAGTGCGCTTGTATCTGTTTGTTGTGCTTATGCAGGTGTACCAACACGGTTTTTGTGGATTGTAAATAATTCTCTTACAACGTATACAATGAGAAAATATCTCGGAAGTAGCGGTTATTTTGAACAATTAACCGATAAAAAATATCTTACATCCGATAAATACCTTTTAAGGGGAGATATTCTTTTAAGAGAAAAACACCATGTTTATGTAAATCTTACAGATGGTTCTATGGTGCAGAAAAAGCCTGTTGTTGTAGAACAGCAGCCAAAAAAGTATGATGTTGAAAAAAATATCTATGATGGCGTTGATTATTCTTCTGTTTATAACAGAGATTTTTACTATAACAAATACAAATCCATTGATTTTGATAAAGCAGGAGTTACAACACCAGATTTGTTGTTTAAACATTTTGTGCTTTTCGGAATGGATGAAGGAAGGGTTGCAAATATGCACTTTGATGTAACAAAATATCGTGAAACAATGAGTGATTTAAACGAGTTGTACGGTAACAATTGGCGATTGTATTATTTGCATTACATCATGTGTGGAAAAGAAGAAATTGAAGCAGGAAAAAGACAGAAATTCATGTAAGAGGTATTGATTATGTCGGAAGAAAAGTTAATGGCTGTTCAAGAGGGAGATACAACCAGAGGAATTAACGGCTTGTATGATTATGAGAGTTATGTGAGAACATTTCCGTCAATTCCATGGTCAATGTTGGAAAAGGATTTTGATGCAAATTTGGCAAAATCGTTTCAGACAGAATTTAATGATATTCTTCATTTGTATTACATTTACAAGTGTGGTATGGATTTTAAACCAGAGGGTTCAAATGGTGATTATGTACCTTCACTTTTGCGGTATAGAAAGAGTGCTATGCTGTTAAACAAAGAAGCACGTTTTTGTTTCGCAAATCCACCTACATTTAGTGTGAATATCAATGATAATTCTGATGAAAATGCAGATGATAATGAGATTATTCAAAATTATCTCAATAAGGTTTTTGAAAAAACAAAATTCTTTGGAAAGTTGTTAAAGGGAATTAAAGATAGTTTTATCGGTAAAAGAATTGGTATTGTTATTAACTTTACTGCTAATAACAAAATTACAATTACTTTTCTTAAATCAACAAACTTTATTTATGAGTTTGACGAAACGGAAGAACTTAAAAAGTTTATCTCGTTTAATGAGATTACAGGTAGTGAGTTTCTTTCAGAGCAGAAGTGGTACAGGAAAGTTTATGAAAAAGATAAAAATGGTGATGTGTATTTCTGGGAAGAGTTACACGATGGAACAGGCGAGGTAATTGAAGTTTTAAGTGAGAGAACAAAAATTAAACTCGATTATATTCCCGCTGTTGTTGTTTTAAATGATGGTCTTTCTGGTGACAAGCGTGGTATTTCTGAATTAACTTATTTGATGGATTATGAGGAATACTACAGTAAACTTGCAAACTCTGATATGGATGCTGAAAGAAAAACAATGCACCCTATCAGATATACAATTGATGCAAGCCAAGAAAGCACACGGAATTTATCAACAAGTCCAGGTAGTTATTGGGATATTCAGACCGATACAGATAAACCTACAGATACTTCTCAAACTGCAAAAGTGGGTACGATTGAAGCACAAATGAATTACTCACAGCCGTTAAAAACAACTCTGGAAAGAATTGAAAACGAAATGTATTCTTCCGTTGATGTTCCGAATATTACATCTGACCAATTAGCAGGTGTAATTACCTCTGGAAAGACCATACAAGCCTTGTATTGGGGTCTTACCGTGCGTTGTGACGAGAAGATGTTACAATCATGGTCTGATGCCCTTGTAACGGTTGCAAACGCCATTATTGATGGCGGTAAGGTGTATGGTAATTGTGCAAAGAGTTATTCAAAGGAAGATATACCAGATATTGAGTATGAAATTCTGGTAGAAAACAATTATCCTATTCCACAGGATGTAAAAGAAGAAAAGGAAACAGACCTTTCTGAAATTGATGCAAAGGTTATGTCAAGAAAATCTTATTTGCGCAAGTGGAAAGGTCTTACAGCAAAACAGGCTGATGAAGAACTTGAACAAATCAAGAGGGAGTCTGAAATGCTCGATAACACCTATCTAAATTACAGCACGGATAGTGTGAAAACATTTGATAATGAAAATGGTGATGAAACACAAGAAGGTGAACAAAAAACAGAAGAAACTGTAGAAGAAAATAAGTATGATACAGTTGCAATAAATCAAAGTGCAAATGCAAGAAACGTGAATGGATAGGTGGTATAAATGTTTAAAAATCCATTTGCTGATGCAGAGTGGTTTAGAAATATTCTATTTTCAAGAAATTCCAGAAGTATTAGGAATTTTTACAAAGACTTGTTTAAAGATTTGGAAAAAGATGTTGAAAAACTAGACCCAAACAAAGACAGTTTAAATAGAATATGGATAAACAATTTTGCAGAAGAATTAAAAAGAAATATAAATAGAGTTGGAAACAACGTTGAACCATTGATACAGAGTAGTAGTAAAAATATGGTGGAGCGAGTTTTGGATAATAACCGTGTGTTTTTAAACAATATCGGTTTTTACAATTATCGTGTGAGTCCACAACTCGTTTCACAAATGGTTGATGTTGTTATTTCTGGCAAATTGTATGATGGTAAATTCTCTTTAAGCAGTTCGATATGGGGAAACAATCAACGTGTTTTACGGGATATTAACAGGATTGTTTCAAGAGGTATTGCAAAGGGTCAATCAACTTATGAGATAGCAAAAAATCTTGAAAAATATGTTAATCCAGATTACAGAAAATCCATTTATGGTTCGCAAGGTGAGGTAGATTACAATGCACAGCGTTTGGCTCGTACAATGGTGCAACACGCATATCAAGAAGCATTTGTAGCCTGTACAAAAGATAACCCGTTTATTGAAGCGTATAGATGGGTTACAAGTGGCGCACATAATGTTTGCACTGTGTGTATCGAAAGGGAAACACAGGATGATTATGGATTGGGAGAGGGTATTTATCCGAAGGATGCACTACCACTTGACCACCCTAACGGAAACTGTACTTTTGAAATTGTAACATCTTGGGATGAAGATAGCGCACGATATGCGGTATCGGAATGGGCGTTTGATAATGGTGACCCAGAACTGAATGAAGAGATAGATGAATTTGTAAAAACCCTATATTAAATGTTGACAAAAGCGTTGATTTATTTTAATATATTGGGTAAGGGATATTTTACCCATTTATGGGAAAACTACCACAGTTTAGTGGATTTTTTGAAAGAAAGGAAAAGCAAAAATGAAAAACAAAAATGTAGAAAATTTAATGCCACTTAATTTACAGTTTTTTGCAGATGAAAATGGTGGTGAACAAAATTCTGGTAATGAAAACCAAGGTGCAAATAACGATAACGGAAATTCTGGAAATGATGATAAAGGCGGTTCTGGTAATTCTGGTGAACAGAATAAACAGGCAAAGACTTTTTCACAGGAAGAAGTAAATCGTATGATGGCAAATGAGAAAAGACAGGGTAAACAATCCATTCTTAACTCTCTTGGTTTTAAAACAGAAGATGAAGCAAAAAATGCTTTTAACCTGTTGAAAGCATTGACAGACTCACAGAAAACGAGTGAACAAAAACAGGAAGAAGAGAAAAATAATGCTTTGAAAGATAAAGCAGAATTGGAACAGAAAGTTGTGTTAGCAGAAGCAAAACTTTCTTGTTTCACAAATGGGGTTAATAAAGACTCTATTGATGATGTTTTGACAATTGCTATGTCGAAAGTTTCTGACAATAAATCACTTGATGATGTTATTGGTGAAATGAAAAAAGAAAGTAGATATTCCTCTTTCTTTGAGGGTGAAAAACCGAATGATAATACAGGTGGAACACCAAATGGAAACAAAAATGATGGTAGTAACGGAAGTCAAAACAATTACGGTGAAGCACTTGCAAAAATGTTTGCAAGTTCTAACAAACAAAATAAGAGTAACTTTTTTTAAGGAGGAATAAAAAATGTTGAACCAAACAGGAATTGAAACAAACACTTATGGCGCACCAGAGAAAAACATTCTTGTGGATGAAAAAAACAGTACGGCAGTTTCCGTTAAGGTTTCAAATGCGGGCGTAACGGCTGTAGATGGTAAGAAGATTGTTAAAGCAGGTACTCCCGTTTACGGTAGTCTTACCGCAAGAGAAACCGCTTTTACCGTTTCTGGTACAGCAGGAGCAAAACCCGTTGGTGTTGTTCTGCATGATGTGGATGTAACCTCTGGAACAAAGAACAGCCAGATTGTTATTTCTGGTATTATTGATGTTTCCAAGGTTGATACCGAAGTTGCAACCGCACTTACAAACGCTGTTGCTGATTTGAAGATGGTGCAGATTATTCGGTAATCTGTCGGAAATTTGCCTAAAAAAATACATGGAGGAATTTAAAAATGCCTAAAACAATTTTTGATTATGTTACAGCGAAAAACATTGTTTCTTATTGGAACGTAAAGAATGAACAGGAAACTGAAAATCTGCTCGGTGAAGAACTGTTTACTGATAAACAGAAACTTGGTCTTAACCTTGAATGGATTAAGGGCGCAAGCGGTTTACCCATTGTGCTGAAACCGAGTGCTTATGATGTAGCCGCTTTAAAGCGTGACAGAATTGGTTTCCAAGAAGTGAGAACCAAGATGCCGTTCTTCAAAGAGTCTGTGATGATTGATGAAGAAACCAGACAGCAGTTAAATATGGTTCTGGAAACAGGCAACCAAGCGTATATTGATACTGTTGTAAACCATGTTTTTGACGATGAAATGGGTCTGCTCCGTGGCGCAAGAGCGCAGAGAGAGCGTATGAGAATGTCGCTCATTACTACGGGTGCAATTTCCATTAGCGCAAACGGACAGGATTATGAATATGATTACGGTCTGGACTCTTCTTATCAGACTCCTTCCGACAAGGATTGGTCTGATGTTGCAAATGCAGACCCCGTTGCTGATATTCGTGCTTGGCAGGATGCCGTTGAAGAGAGAACAGGTAGTAGACCCACCAGAGCAATTTGCTCACAGAAAACCATGGGTTATCTGTACAACAACAATCTTATCAAAAACGCCATTTGGGGTAACTCTTCTATTGCTCCTGTTGGCTATGAGAAAGTTCGTGCTTATCTGCTTGCAGAACTTGGTATCACTATCGCTGTGTACACCAAGAAGTTTGTAAACGAAGCAGGACAGGTTAAGAACTATGTTCCAGACGATACCTTTGTTCTGTTGCCTACAGGCGCACTTGGTAATGGTTGGTTTGGTACTACGCCAGAGCAGAGTGACCTTATCACTTCAAAGGTTGCAAATGTTGCAATCACCGATACGGGTGTTGCTGTTACCACAAGCCAGAAGGTAGACCCCGTAAACGTTGATACCAAGGTTTCTATGATTTACCTTCCTAGTTTTGAGCGTATCAATGAAATCTGTATTGCAGATGTTGGTACAAACTAAAATAAAAAGGGGCAAAATAACATGAAAGTTGCTATTGAAAAGAATGGTGTTGTAAAAGAAACTACAATGTCGGCTTTTCACAACTTTTTTGAGAGTAGTGGTTGGGTTGTAGTGGGGGAAGATAATTCCCCCATTACTGCTACTACGGCAAAAACACCTGTAGAGCCTGTAGAACAGGTTGCAGATGAAATACAAGTTGTTGAAGAGTTTGTAGAAGAAAATGCTGATGAAGCAGATGAAGAAATTGCAGATGAAGAGTGGGAAGAAGCGATTGCCGAAGAAGAGGTCGAAAAGCCACTCTCTGAAATGAACCGTGATGAACTTGTAAAGAAAGCAAGTTCTCTGGGAATTGATGTAACGGGAAAAAACAACAATCAGTTGCGTAAGATGATTAAAGAAGTTATGTAAAGGTTGGTGAAAAGAATGGACGAAAATGTTTTGGATAGACTTAAAATTGTTTTGAGAGAAAGAGATTGTCCGTTCTTTGAGGATGAAGAATTGGACTTTTATTTACAGGAAAACGGTGGAGATTTTGATGCTACTGCTTACCAATGTTTAATCCTTAAAAGCCAAAATACAGAACTTGTTTTATCTGGTTTAGAGTCTGCTGATACTTCAAAGTATTTCAGACGAATTGCGCAGAGATACAGGAAAAATAACTCTGGAACATTAAAGGGGTGATGATATGGGAAAAATGATGTCAGAAACCTTTTTAAGAGAAAGAGTTAAAAGAAGAATATTGTGGGATGGTAGAGATTTTACTTTTACACGATATGCAAAAAATTCCTACAAAGAAATAACTGATGAAGTTGAAAAACAATACACAATAAAAGGCATTTACCATGATGGTGGTGGGTATGGCGGTATGTTAAATCTGGAACTTTTGGAGCGTGAAGGTTCAAGAGAAACAGAGAGAACAAAGCCAATGATTTTTTGTGCGTATGATGAAGTTACAAAAGATGTACAGATGGATGATAGAGTAGTTATTGGTGATGATTTGTATTACGTTGTTGAAAAACAAAACGTTACAAATTACAGCATAGCATACGAAATATCTCTTGAAAAAGTACAAAATGAGGATGAAGCCAATGAGTAATTATTATAATGGCTCTGGCTATTGTCATGTTGATGTGGCAGAAGTTCAAGACGGTTTGTTAAAATACGCTTGGGCATCCCGTGGTAAATTGAAAAAGTTTTTGGAACAGCAAGAGTGTCCTATGTTAGAAGAATATATGAAATCTAACCACGCTTGGCAAAACAGAACGGGAACGGCTGAAAGAGGTTTAACGGCTGATGTTGAAGAAAGTGGTAAGTCAGTAAAAGATGATGATTACAGTTTAAGAGTTCGCCTGTATCATACAGCGTACAATGATGGTTACCCTTATGGTGAACGTTTGGAGTATGATTACGAAAAACGCTATGCAATTCTTGAACCAACAGTACGTTTGAAAGGTTCACAGGTTGTAAATGATATGGAAGGTGTGCTTGAAAAAGTTGGTTTCTATGGGTAGTTTGCATGATTAAAAGTGAAGATATTGGTGTTAAAACAAGTGTGTGGCAAATAGTAGCAGATATTCTTCAAAAATATGGCGAATTACCTGTTTTCCCACCTGCCACACATAAAGGACAATGTACGAAACCCTATATAGTTTTGAAAGAAGATGGAGCAACAAATGTTGCAGGTTATTCATCTATGTATCAATACTTTAGGATTATGTTGTATGTTCCAAAAAATAAGTATTCACAACTTGATTACTATGATAAACAACTTGTAAAAATAATAGAGGAACATATTTATCCTTTGTTATTGCCTACAGGACAAAAAGAGTCAGATTATTATGATGATAATTATGACGCACACATGAGAACTTTTTTGTACAGAAACGTTTATAGACAGAAAGGAGTTTAAAAATGGCTGTAAAAAAAGGTACAGAGATTGCTACGATTGATGTAGCACTCGTTTCTATCCAGACCTATGAAGATGGAGCAGACGAGATTATTCTTGATACTGCAAACCATATTCAAGTCGAAGTACAGACAGAAACCGAGGACAGAGTTGCCCTTATCGTTAAGGGTAGATTGATTGCACAGAAGCCAGAGCAGACCACGGTTACGGGTAATCAGATTACTCTTACCGATAACGTGTTTAACGGTGAAGTGGTTAAGATTTTACAGGGTGGTACAATCAAAACAGACCAGAGTGGAGCATTTAAGGGTTATACCCCTCCTGTTGTTGGTGCAACGGGTGATGATGCAAAGGGCAAGTTGTTTATGCTGAAAGCATATTCTAGCATTTACAACGCAGCGGGAGTTCTGACAGGATATGAAAGAATTTCTTATCCTAACTGTCAAGGAACGCCTATCGCTTTTGAAAGTGAAGATGGTACTTTCAGAGCAAGCGATTATGTAATCAATTCTGCTCCAAACGAGGGCGAAGCACCCTATGATATGGATATTGTAGGTGTTGATGAACTGCCTACTGTTCCTACAGAAGAACCTTCTGGAAATACTTGATAAAAAAAAGAATGTGAAAAGTAATTTGTGAACCCCCTTTATTGGGGGTTTTCACATATTTTAAAGATAAGGAGAAAAATAAAAATGGATTACAACGAAGCAAGAATGAATGAAGAAAATGCCATGAGAGCAGAGGTAAAAAATATTGAAAGAAAAGTAGTAAGCATTGAAGAAATGTTAGCAGCATCAAAAGGTGAGTTGGTTGATTTACCGAGTTTTAATGGTGGAGAAACATTTACTGTAAGGTTGCGTAGACCTTCTATGTTGCAGATGATTAAAACGGGTAAAATCCCTAATGATTTACTTATTGATGCAAATAGATTGTTTACAAAGGGCACAGGTTCTATGGCAGAAAATTCTGTTGTAAATGACCCTAATTCCTTAAAAGATATGATGCAGTTATTGGAAACAATTTGTGAGTCTGCTTTTGTTGAACCCACATATCAAGAAATTAAAGGTGCAGGGATTGAACTTACCGATAGCCAAATGTTAGCCGTGTTTGAATACACGCAGAATGGCGTGGGTAATCTGAAATCCTTTCATTAGAAGTGGAGAAGTTTTAAGGTTTATAGGTACTCTGGTAACCCTAGAGTGCAAAGAAAGACCGTCAGTTGTTTTGGGAATAAAAAACAATGAATGGTTAGCATATTGTTTTGATGAAGCGTGTGCTTTTATATTGCGCCAAATTAGGGATGGCAAAGAACCTATAATGAGGGTTGAAGATAACAATATTGTTTATAGTAAACCCTCTGATTTGTATAATAAGTATAAGCGTTAGTGGAGGTTTATTATGGCTGTAAATGTTGGTACAGCGGTTGCATATCTCGATTTAAACATGACTTCATTCAATAGTGGTATACAACAGGCTCAATCAGCGTTGCAGGCACTAGCGAGTGATACATCTGGTATTGGTAGTAAAATGATGTCAGCAGGTGGTTTGCTGACAAATGTAGGTAGTAGCATTACAAGAAATGTTACTGTACCTATTGCAAGCCTTGGTGAAAGTTCTGTACAAGCATATAGAGATTTTGAAAGTGCTTTTGCAGGTGTTAAAAAGACTATTGATGAAAGTAGATTTAAAGAATACTCTGTTACTTGGGATGATTTGTCAGAAGCAATTAAGCAAATGGCACAAGAAACGGGTATATCGGCAGAAGAAATTGCAGGAGTAATGGAAGTAGCAGGTCAGTTGGGTGTAGAACTTGGTGATGGTGGACAAAACATTATTGAGTTTACAAGACAAATGACGATGTTGGGCGTTGCAACTGATATGACAGCGCAGGATGCTTCATTAAGTCTTGCCAGATTTGCAAATATCACAGGTCTTTTTAATGATACAACGGAAGAAAGTTCTCAAAATGTAAAGGGTCTTGGTTCTGCAATTACTGCTTTGGGTAACAATTTTGCTACACAAGAAGCAGAGATTGTAAATATGTCTACAAGACTTGCAAGTGCAGGTACTGTTTCTGGTTTAACTGCACAGGAAATACTTGCACTTGCAACCGCTATGAGTTCTGCAGGAATTAAAGCAGAAGCGGGCGGTTCTTCAATGTCTACAACACTTACAAACCTTGAACAGATTGTACAAGGTGTTGCAGAAAATGCAGAAGAAAAACTAGAAACACTTGGTTATATTTCTGGTATGGGTGCTGAAAGATTTGCTGAAACTTGGAAAAATAGACCAATTGAAGCAATTACAGCATTTATTAAAGGTCTTGGAAATGTAAATACTGAAGGTGAGTCTATGGTTTTGTTCCTAGATGAACTAGGTATGAAATCAATTAGACAATCAAATATGTTAAGAGCATTGGCATTGTCGGCAGATAACATGAGTGATGCTCTTAAAGTATCAAATCAGAGTTGGGATGATGCTTATTCTTCCATGGAACAAAGTGGTGCGTTGGTGGAAGAGTTTAATAAACGTTTGGAAACTCTTGATAGCAGACTTTCAATGTTAAATGAAACTTGGAAAGATGTTAAAAGAGAAATCGCAGAGGTTTTATTGCCTTATCTTGAACAACTTATGGATAAGGTAAAACAGTTGCTTGCTTGGTGGAAAAAGTTAGATGATGGCACAAAGGAAATGATTGTTAAAATAGCCGCTGTAGTTGCTGCTGTAGGGCCGCTGTTAATGTTGTTTGGTAGTTTAATTTCAAGCGTCGGAGCGATTGTAGGCGGTTTAGGTGCTTTAGCACCTGTTATACACACAATAATTACAGTTTTTGGTCAATTAAGAGCAGAAACAAGCATTTTATCTGGTGTGTTTAATCTTGTTAAGGCTGCTATTGGTGGTTTAAATCTTCCAATGTTGGGAATAATTGCTGTTATAGGATTGGTTACGGCAGCGGTTGTTGATTTATGGAAAAATAACGAAGAGTTTAGAGAAAACGTTATAAGAATTTGGAACGCAATTAAGGATTTCTTTGTTGCTGTTTGGGATGCGCTTAAACCAATTTTTGATTTACTCGTAGAGGTTTTAAAAACTATAATTAAAGCGATAGAGCCAATTATAGAAATTCTTGTTGCAACATTAGCACCTGTTTTAGAAGCCATTGTTGCTATATTAAAACCGATAATTCAGTTTATTGCAGAGATTGCAAAAATTATTTTGGGTGTTCTTCTGGTAGCATTAAAAACGGTTCTTCCATTTGTTGAACTTGCTATAACTTTAGTTGGTGGTATTATAAAAGTTATTGGAGAACTTATCGGCTTTATTGGGAAGTTGGTTGGTGCTATTCTCGATAATCTTGTTGAGGCTGTAAAAAAGTTCGGTGAGTGGTGGAGAAATATATGGGAAGGTGCGGTTAAAGTATTTGATAACACAGTTGGTGTTGTTATCAGACTTATAAAAGGATTTGTTGATGGAATAGTTAATGCTTTTAAATGGTTGTTTAATATGTTACTTGGTGACCCTATCATTATTGATATTTGTAATGGTATTGTAAAATGGTTTACTTATGCAGGAGAAATGATGGGTAAACTTTTTAAAGCGGCCGTAGACCTTGTAATTAGTATTGCATCCTTCTTAAAAGATACCATTGGCGGTTTAATTGAAGCAGCGGTAAATGTAATTGTCGGTGCTTTTACAAAAATGAAAGAGGGTATTACAAACATTGTTGAAAATGTAAAAGAAAAGGTTGCAGAGTTTGCAGGAAAAGTAAAAGAGGGTTTTGACCATGCAAAAGAGGTTGCTATAAACTTCTTTAAAGATATGATTGGCAAAATTGGTGAATGGAAAGATAAATGGATTGCCAGAGCAAAAGAAGCAGCACAAGGTTTTGTAAATGGCTTTAAGGAAAAAACAGGAAATGCAGCCGAATTTTTCAAAAACTTTTTCAATAATGCTCTAAATTTGATTAAAAGTAAAACATCTGATTTTATGTCAGCAGGTAAAAATCTTGCAAGTAAGTTTGCAGATGGTTTTAAAAATGCGTGGAACTCTCTTACAAGTTGGGTTTCTGGTGCTGTTGGTACAATTTCTAATGCTATTGGTGGTGTTGTAAATGGTATTAAGAATGTTGCATCAAATGTATCATCAAAGGTTAAAACCGTTGTAAATGGTAAACATAAAGATGGTTTGGATTATGTACCCTTTGATGGTTATGTAGCAGAACTGCATAAAGGTGAGAGAGTTCTTACGGCAGACGAAAATAAGAGATATTCTAACGGTGATGGTACTACAATTAACTTCTACAGTAATGAGAAGATTGATGAATATACCGCAGCGAGAGAATTAAAGCGTACAATGCACGATATTGAGTTAGGATTAGTTTAAGGTGATGTGGAATGATTACAGGTTTTATAATTGAAAATCAAACTTCTAAACAAAGGGTTACAATGGGTATGAACCCTAATTACGATTTTGTTTACAAAGATGATGGTTTGGATTGGGGTTATGCACCTGCAAGTCATTCCACATACTTTTATCCAGAACAAATCGGTGAAAAAATTTCTATGACGAACGTAACTGGTAGAGATATTTCTTTTACGGGTTACGTTCATTATGTGCCTAGTAAGGCTGATATTTCAAACTATAGCAGAGAAGCATTAAAAGTGTTGGTAAGGGATAAAATAGAGGAAAAGAAGGGCATTTTAAACTCATTGATAAATCCCGTTGATTATCTTAAAATAACAGTAGGAGAGTTCTTTTTGGAAGGTAAACCAACACGCTCTGTACAATACGGTGAAACAGTTTATGAGAACAACGAGTATTTTTGTTTGTTTGTTGTTAATATCTATTGTCCTAACCCCATGTTTCATAAAGTTACTTCACCGAATACTGTTATCGCAGGAAGTAGTCCGTCATTCCATTTTCCGTTATCTATTCCAGACAACGGGTACAAGTTTAGTACCAGAGTTGATTATCTTGTTATTTCTTGCAATAATGATGGTAACGCTACTGTTGGTGGTGTTATTACTATAACAGCCATGGGAACTGTTAAAAATCCAACTGTAGAAAATATTGAAACAGGTGAGAAGTTTACTATTCATAAAACCTTATCAGAAGGTGAAATTATTGAAATAAATACATCGCAGAGTGAAAAAAGAGGTATCAAAGGTGGTATCGGTAGTCCAACACAAAATTATTTCAGATATTGGGATTATGAAAATGATTGGATTGTATTTAATGTTGGTGATACTCTGGTTGGTTATACGGCAGATGATGATACCGAAGGTTTAATGAATGTAAAAATAGTTATTTCACCAGAAAAGTATGGATTGGAGAACCAATAATGTTACTAGAGGTTTATGATGGAATAACACTAAATAGAGTTGATATAATCAAAACATTTACTTTTGTTCAGTATACGGATTATTTCAATGATGTTGGAACTTTTAGTGTAAAAGTACCTGTTACAGAAACAAGTTTGAAATATTTGAGAATAAGAGGAAATATGATACTCTTTGAAAAGTTAGGCAGAAAACTTATTATGGGTATCATTGATTATGTGAGAAAAGAAAATATTGAAAATGCAACTGTTGAAATAAAAGGTTATCTGTTACCAACGTTATTGTCATACAGAGTAATTTATAGGACAGTAAGATTAACGGGCAAGGTATTTGACATACAAAGGTATTTGGTGCAGAGTAATTTTATTACACCAACAGAAGAAGTTAGAAAAATGGATGAAATGAAATTGGATGCTACTTATCCAAGCGTTTCTGAAACAGTAAATTTCTGTGAAACAGGAGAAGAAATTTTAGATGTAATTAAAGGTTTAAACGAGCCTTATCACTACGGTTTTTCTCTTGTTCCAGAGATTGCAAAATATGACAGCGAACATGACACACCACAAAGTATTACAGGATTTATTTTTGAACAACATATACCTGTTGATAGAAGCGTTGGAAACGCAAGTGGTGTTGACCCTGTTATATTTGATATGCAGTTGTTCAATGTTGAAGATTTAAGTTATGAAATTAACTGTACAGGGTTAAAAACTATTGCTGTTGTAGCAGGTGAAGATAGTGGTGAAAACAGAAAGATTGTCGAAGTTGGTGATTTAACATTAAGTAACAGAAACAGAATTGAATTGTATGTAGACGCTAGGGATGTTCAATCAGAGGTAAAAGAAGAGGATGCTGATGAAACGGGAACTATAGAAGTGGATGAAAATGATGTACCTTATGTAGAACCAGAAGAGCCACCTGTAACAACTATTTCTGATGAAGAGTATGAAGAAATGTTGCGTGAAAGAGGTTTGGAAAAATTAAGGGAAAAATTGAGTTCCGATAGTTTTGAAGCAACTGTACATACAGATACAAATAATTCATTTATTTACGGTGAGAATTATGTAAATGGTGATATTGTTACTGTGTATGATAGACAAATAAGAGCAAAGGTTGATATTCAGATTTCTGGTGTTACACGTTCTTTAACTGAAAACGGTTTAATTACAGACCTTATTTTTTCAAGTACAAATTATAAGGTCACAATGATGTAGGAGAAAAAAAGATGGCACAAGAATTTGGTTTCTTTGAAAGTATCTGGGATGAAACGATTGTAAACCCAGAAACAGGTACATTAGGTGATTGGGATATAAAATATTATTACAATCAGTTTGCAGCGTATTTTGCAAAGTTTTTTGGAAACGGTGTTTATTACAATCCAGATGATAACTTAAAGGTTTTGTCAAATGGTAACATGACGGTTACTGTTAAAAAAGGTTGGGCATTTATTAACGGCTTTTGGTTTAATCTGAAAGATGATTTAAGTTTTACAATTCCTGCAAATTCTACAGCATATTCAAGAACAGATAGTATTGTTGTTCGGTGGAATTTGTCAGACCGCACAATGTCTGTTGAATATCTTACAGATACGGTAGATATTACCAGAACAGAAACGATTTATGAAATTAAACTTGCTGAAATTATTGTAAACCCTAATGTTGCACAGGTTCTTGGTGATATGATTACAGATACCAGAACAAATCAAGAGGTTTGCGGTATTGTTAGAGGACTTGAAACAGATACTATTGATACCGAAACGCTGTTTGCACAGTATGATGCAATTTTCAATGAGTGGTTTGATACAGTTAAAGACCAGATTACAGGTGACCTTGGTACGAGATTACAGGCAGAATTTATTGCCCTTGATAACAAAGTTGATACTTACCAAACACATACGGAAGAACTTATTGCAGGTTATAATACAGCAGCACAACAGCAAATTTCACAGGCTCAAAGTATTGTTTCGGATTTTGTTGATAAGGATTATGTTATTGCCGAACAGGAATTTGTTTTTACAAATAAGATTTGTGATATACCAGATGCAAAAGTTACTGCAAATAGTTTAATTGATGTGTATTTCACAGCAGCAACTATTGACAACGCAGAAGCAGCGTTAATTCATGTTGATAGTACAGCAGGGCATATTATTCTTACGGCAGAAGAAACCCCTCTTGGTACTATTGTTGGAAGCATAAGAGTTAGGGTAAGGAGTTAAAAATGAGAGGTAGGACAAACATAACGCAAAGAAGGCAACCAACAATAAACGGTCAAGTTCAACAGTTTGTTGTGGAAAGTGGGAATACTATTGCAAAGGGTGATTTTGTAAGTGTTGTTCTTGGAAATGAAATTACACAAGTAAGTGCAAATGAAATTCCAAAAAGAAAATTTGTTGTAGATAAAACAAATGGAAAATATATTGTTTGTAGCACTTCTATGGCATACCTAATTCAATGTGTAGGAGAACAATTAACAATACTTGACAGTTTAAGTATTGTTAATAACATAGTGTATCATCCTACTTATGATGCTGTATTAAATAAATTTACATTGTGGAATGGTAGTGATTGGTGTGAATACACAATTACAAATGATGAATTTGTTTTTGTTAAAAACTTTACAACATTTACTTGTTTAAAGGGAAGTAATGAGAGAGTTGAAAAAGGTGATGTTTTAGCGATTGTTCCACTCACAGATGGATATTTCTTTTTTTTCAATGCTGACCTTACAACAACTACAAGTTATAAATATCTTTATTGTGCAATTACAGATATGCAAGTTGCAACAAGAATTTATAAAACAGACCCTTATTCTTATCAATCACTTCAAAATGGTTGTGATATTGTTAAAACTGAAAATGGAAATATTTTTCTTTTAATAAACACATACTATAGTAAACATTATTTGTATTTGTATTATTTTTATATCAATGGTGCAAACACAACAAGAACACAAATTAAAGGTGACTATAGTAGTTTTTCAATGGGTTCTGATTTTTTCTTTAATGGTTCAAATACAATTTGTTTTCAAAATCGTTATTTTTACCTTGATGAAGGAACGGTGTATAAAAAATTAGATTTAGAAATATATCATAGTGCATCATCTTCTTCATCACCATTTGATACAGTTAGTTTTATTGATGATGATAAACTGTTAAATATTTGGGGTAATACAAATGATGGAAACCATTTTGTTGTTTATGAACTTGATGAAGATTTAGAAACATTTACGGAGGTTCAAAACAATACTGATGTATCAAATGAAAAAAGTCTTGGATTTTTTGTTAAAACAACAACAGGTTTGTATTTGATGTTTAAAAGCCCAACAAATAATTATTGGGGTTTTAGAGTTTTAAATTATAGTAATGGTGTGTATCAATTTGGAACAGCAACAAACAGGGTTCGGTCTTATGATGGTGCGTCTGCTATTGGTTTTGCAGCAGGTGGTGGAAATGCAGGTGCTACTATTCCTGTTTACATACCATTAAGTAATTGAGGAAGGAGGTTTATTCAATGACTACTGTATCATTGATAGGCTGTATTGTTGGTATTATTGGTTGTGTCATTGGTGTTGCAACGTTTGTATCAGCACAACTTTCAAGAGCAAAACAGGATGGTGTTTTAATTGAGAAGGTAGACCAATGCGTAAAAGGAATAACAGAACTAAAAAATGATGTGAAACAGAGGAATGAAAAATTTGATACCGTAATTGACCAACACGGTAGGGATATTACAGAATTAAAAAGCCAGATGCACATGGTTATGTCTAAACTTGACTTAACTTGATGGAGGATTTATGAGTTTGGAAAGTGAAATTGAAAAAAGAAATACAGAACTTACAACTCTGTTGTTAGAAGTGATAAAAAATCAAAAGAGAAACTTCAAAGTTCTCCATAGATTGTTGTTTACGATTGTAATTTGTTATACGATTGTCTTGTTAGGTATGGTTGTTGGTTTCTTTGTGTATGAAAGTCAGTTTAATGTTACAGAAAGTGTAACAACTGAATTTACACAGGAAGTTGATGGTGATAGTAATGCCATTAACAATATTACGGGAAATCAATATAATGGAAATGCCGTACATAATGAGGGGATTGATGAATGAGTGCAAAACAAACTGTTATAGTAACAAAAACGAGAAGTAGAACAAGGAACAATGGAAGTAAAACCGTTCAGACAGGAAATAAAAATAATAACGGAGGTAAAAAACGTTGTCCTAGTTGTGGGAGGTATTTATGACCGAACACATGAAAACAAAGAATAAAATAAAACAAATTGGAAGTAAGATAGAGTTTAACACATTGTTGGATAATATCATTTTAAGTGATACAGAAAGGCAGATGATGCAACTGTATTACGTTGAAAGAAAAGACTTTGAATATATAGCAGATAGTTTAGGTTACACAAAAGCAGGTATTCAAAAAATGCACAAAAGAGTTTTGAAGCGCATTGAAGCACTCATATAGTCGAAAGATTATATGGGTGCTTTTTGTATGCTTTTGGTATAGTTTTGTTATTTATTATGTACGCTTATAACACTTCTTTTTGATTTATTATTGTAATCAGAAAGGAGTGTTTTTATATGTATGAAATGGTTGTAACGGAAGAGTTTATAGAGTTCTTTAAGACAATTCCTAGTGAGTATCTTGTTGTTCTGATTAGTCAAATAAATTCCATAAAAAATTTGAAAGGAGATAAATGAAATGATGTATCAAAACCAATATCAACAACCGTTTAATTCTATGTATGATATGCAAATGCCACAGCAACAGTTTCAACCACAACAGCAACAACAGTTTTTCCAGAGAAATATGTTAGCACAACAATTCCCTGTGTTAAAAATTGTTGAGTCTATAGATAGTGTTAAGACAATGGAAATTCCCATGGATGGTAATGTGTATTACTTTCCAAAGGGTGATGGAAGTGAAATATACACAAAGAAGTGGTTACCTAATGGAACTACAGAACAGGTTACATATAAAAAAGTTGATGAAGTGTCAGAGGTTAAAACAGACCCATTGTTGGAAAAATTAAATGGTATTGAAGAACAAATTTCAAAGATTGAGGAATTGTTAGGAAAGTCTAAAACAATAAAGAAAGAGGTAAATAAAGATGCCTAATTTTAATCCAATGCAAGTTTTAATAAACCAGATAAAAAATAATATTGGTATAAATCCAATGACACAGAATATTATAAATCTTGCAAAGAAAAATGATATAAATGGTTTGAAACAGATAGCAAGAAATTTGGGAAAAGAAAAAGGTGTTGATGTTGATGAATTATACAACAGAACATTGGAGAAGTTTGGATTTACAAAATAGTTATTAAATGGTGCGCACATTTAATATAAATACATTAACAAAAGGAGGTACGTTATGTTTAGTGATAATGGTGTTACAATGCCTGTAGTGCCAATGGGTAATTCTGGATTTGGCGGTTTTGGTGGTGATGGCATTGGTGCGTTGATTTGGATTGTTGTAATTGTTGCCTTGTTCGGTGGCGGTTTTGGTAACGGCTTTGGATGGGGTAATGGTAATGCAAATAGTGCGCTTACCAGAGGGGAACTTTGCCAAGATATGAACTTTAATGATGTTCAGAATGGTGTTAGAACATTACAGCAGAGTGTATCTGATGGTTTTGCAAATCAAAATCAGTATTTTACTGATAGAATTGATAATCTTATTACAACAATTAGTACAGGTTTTGATGCAGTTAATCTTGCCATTGTTCGTGATGGTTATGAAACAAGAAATGCAGCACAGCAGAACATGATTGCAAATATGCAGAACACAAATGCAATCCAGAATACTTTGCAGACAGGTTTTTGTGGTGTACAGGCGCAGTTTGCAAATGCTATGGCACAACAGGCTAGTGATACTTGTGCTATTCAGAATAGTATTTCTACGGCTGTTAGAGATATTACTGATAATGCAAATGCAAATACAAGAACGTTGTATGATTTTCTTGTTAATGATAAGATTGCAAATTTACAGGCTGAAAACCAGAGTCTTAAACTCGCTGCTAGTCAAGAAAAACAGAACAATTATCTTGTAAGTGAATTAAGACCTTGTGCTAAACCTGCATACATTACCTGTAACCCGTATACTTCTGCTTATGGCATTGGTAATGGATGTGGTTGTGGATGTGGAGCATAATGAACAACAATTATTCGTTATTGGATTTACTTACAATTCTCTCTGTAATTTTGCAAATGCAGAATTATGAACAGGAATTAAAAAGTGCAAGTAATGATGATATTGCAAAACATTTAGCAAAGCAGGACACGGAGTATTTGCAAAAGATACTTAAAAATCAAGAAATCATAATTGATTATCTCACCCGTTTGGGTTGATTATTTCAGAGGGGAGAGAATATCTCCCCTTTTTGAGTAGGAGGTTAGTATGGCTTGTAAAAATGTATGTAGATTATGTGATAAAATCAGAATAAGTACGGCAGTTGATTTTACAGGTGGCAATCTGGTTATTACCTTACCACAGGGTTCTTATAACGATGGCGAGAAATATTGTATCGTTGTAGCGCAGAGTATTCCTAGTACAACCACAATAAATGCTCCTGTAGTAATTCAGATTGGTGAAGGTACAGAACAATATCCTTTGCAACGTTGTGATTGTTCACAGGCTACTGCTTGTAATATTAGAACCAGAACACGTTATGCAACCAGAGTTGTTACAAATCCCACAAGTGGAAGTTTTAGATTGTTAGGAAAAACGTGTTGTGCGCCTAATAATGATTTGCTGTCAATTAACGGTACGGCAGTAACAACTACAAATGAAAGTGAGGAAAGTAATAATGGCTAACTTATTTGCAGAGAAATTGGAATTATGTGTTTCTGAACAAATGGAAAATGGTCTTGATAAAGTCAACGCAAAAGAAATGGGCGAAGTTGTTGATATGATTAAAGACAGTTATGAAATTGAAAAATTAAAAGCAGAAAAGAAATATTATGACTCTGTTGTAAATGCTATGCACGAACACGAAGAAGATGTTTATGATAGATATGGTTATCCTGTAAGAAGAGATAACATGGGGCGTTATATGTCACCTAGAAAGTATACAAGTGGTGGTACAAGAGGTTTTGAGTATCGTGATAATTATGCACATAGACCAGAAGATATGACCAGAGATATGTATTGGGATGAAAATGGTATGAGAGAGAAAACCTCTAGGTATGGTTATTCCCATGATGAATACATGGAAAAGAGAAAAGACTATACCATGACAGACCCCAGAGGGAGCAAAAAAGAGAAAACAGTTATTGAATGATTACATGGATGATTTGTATGATATGGCAAAAGATATGGTAAATGATATGTCACCAGAAGAAAAACAGATGTGGAAAAATAAATTAACACAGATTGTCAATATGTAACGGAGGGTGTGGCAGTAATGCCCCACTTTTATTTTATGATTGTAAATGGTTTGAAGTGGAGAGTTGTTTTTACAGATAATCCATATAATTTAATTGTTGATGGTACAAAAAGATTGGGAGTAACAGACAGAGATAAATTAACTGTGTATTTGTCAGATGAATTATATGGTGATATGTTGGAGAAAGTTTTATTACATGAATTAACCCATGTTTGGTTGTATAGTTACGGATATGATTTGTCTGTAGGAACGGAAGAGTTGATAAGTACATTTGTTGATACATATACAGGTGAGTTACAGGCACAACTTGATATATGCCTTTGTGACAGCGTATATGGCTCATATAGGCGGTTTTGTTGTTAAGGTGGTAGAATGTGCCATGGAATATATAACGTTTCTAAATTTGCCTAAAAAAGTTGTTGACAAGAAAAATGTTATGATTTATAGTTGTATCATAACACAATGACAGGCACAAAGAAGCACTTGAATGTGGCTTAAAATCAACGTTTTTGAGAAATGCCTAACGTGTTCAACTGCATATAGAGAAGTTCCCCTACTATGGTACATGATGGCTGTAGTAGGGATAAACTTAAATAAAAACACAAAATTTTAAGGAGGGTACAAAAATGTACGAAAACATGACAAGTAAGGAGTTAAGAGAGATTTGTAAGAAGATGGGTATTGCATACCATTGTGTGAAAGATGGTAAATCCCACACCATGACAAAGGCAGAAATGCTTTCTGCAATTTATGATGCAGAAGATAAGAAAGGTGCAGTTGAAGAAACTGAACAGCCTGTTGTTGAAGAAAAGATTGTAGCACCTACAGAAGAGGTTGCAGAGGTTGTACAGGAAGATGAAGATGAAAACATGGAAATTAACGAAAATTCTTCCATTGATGTTCTGTTAAAGGCAAGAGAGGAAATCGACAAGTTAATTTATGCAAAGCAGAAAAAGGGTAACAGAAGCCAAGCAAACGAAGAGTATGATGAAAATTACTCTATGTATGGTGGTGTAAATCCTTATACATTTACTCACACAAGAAACAAGGATAGGTATATAGACGAAGCAGAGGTAGGTACTCTGATTGCATTTTTAGACCAGAATGGAAAACCTAGAACTGCTGCTTTGGTCAATCGTAGTTCCAAACGTAGGTTGTTAAAACTGAAAACAGAATTTGATTGGGAGTTTGAAGTGCCGTATGACGATGTTCTCTGGGTTAAAAAGGGTGCAAGATGGGCGTATGGTATTTACAGAATTTTAAAGGGGTACAATCCAAATGGAAAATGTATCAGACCAGACGAGAAGATTACAGAAGAATAAACAGGACAATCAGTTAAAAAATATCTGTATTGAAATGTTTAAAGCAAAACTCGCAGAACAGAACGCAAAACAGGAATATGCGAAACTGCAAACTCAATTAAAGGGTTTGTTTGCAAAAATCTCTGAAAAGAGTTTGCAGTATTCTGTTGGTGATAAAAGTTACAAGGTTACCAATGTAGACCCTACAAAGATAATCTGGGATGTTGAAAAGTTGCAAAAACAATTAAAATCACATGATGTGGATGCAGAAATAATCAAAACAGTTATTGAAAGTAAGTATACTGTTATTGATTGGAATAAGTTTGTTTCTGTGTTAAGTGAACACGGAATAAAAGCAAAAGAGGTTTTACCGTGTATTCAAGTAGATAAAACGGTAAATCAGAAAAAGATTGATGAAATGTCAGAACTTGGTTACATTACACCAGAGGATATTGACGGTTGTTATACCGTTGAAAAGACCAATGGTTATTGTAAGTTGACAGAATGGGAAAATCAAAAAGAAGATGATGAATAAACCAGAGGTAGGCAAGCCATTTGTTTTTGAGTGTAATGGAAAAGAACTTGCAAAGGTTCTTTTTTATTATGGCATTATCACAGAAACAGAAACAGGTGAGCAGAAAATTGTTTGTCCTTTCCATGACGATATGAACCCTTCAATGGTTGTTGATATTGAACGTGGTAGATGGTTTTGTTACGGATGCAACAAATCTGGTGACGCTTTTAATTTTGTTGATGAAGTTCAAAAGAAAAAAGGTAAAAGCGGTATAAAAAATATCGTAGAGTTTTTTAAGATATTAAATTCAGAACGTGTTGAAAGGTTAAAATACAATCCTAAAATCAAAACCAAAAAGGAAAGTGAAGAACTGTATAATATGGCTCACGATTACTACTACGGTTTGTCTAGGGTTGATTGGAAAAGTTCTGATATTCCAGAGGTAATAGAAACCAAAAAGTATATGTCGAAGCGTGGTTTTACTGCAAAGACATTACAAAAGGTTGGAGCAAAAGTAACATACAATAAATCCTATCAGTTGATATTTCCAATGATGGATAACGGTAATTTCAAAGGATGGGTTTGTAGAACAACCGTTAAAGAAGTTGAACAACGAAGAAAATACCTTTACAATGGTGGATTTTTAAGAAGAAACACATTAGTTGGCAATTATGCAGGATGCAATTATGTGTTTGTTGTAGAGGGATTTATGGATAGGTTAAAGTTTGTTCAATTTGGTGTTGAAAACGTAGTAGCAATACTAGGTTGGAAAATGTCACGGGAACAGGAAAAGAAATTGCGTGACGCAAAAGTGCAATATATCATTTCCGCATTGGATAATGATGTTTGTGGTAAAAAAGGTACGGAGTACCTAAAAAGTATATTTCCTAACAAAGTAATACGTTGGAAGTATTTAAAAGGTATTAAAGACCCCGGAGATATGAACAAAGAGGTTTTTGATAAAATGTACAATAAAACAATTCAAGAGTTAGAAAGGAAGTATTAAAATGGGTTTATTAGACAACATTAAAAATGATGCAAAAAAGTCTAGTGGGAGCAAGAGCAAAATCTTCTACGTTAAAGACGGTGATAAAAGACGGGTACGTTTCTTACAGGATATGGAAGATGGTTTTGAAGTTCCTTTCCATGACAGTTTTGAAGCAAATATTAACGTTCCTTGTAGGAGCGTTTACGGTGAGGATTGCCCGTATTGTGAAGATGAAAGTTTAAGAACCAGAACACAGTATGCGTGGAGTGTTTGGGATTATGAAGCAAAAGAGGTTAAAATCCTTATGTACCCCATGAATAACTGTACACCCATTGGTACTATCGCTGCTATGTATGAAAACTACGGTACATTACTTGACCGTGATTATATGATTTCTCGTAACGGCAAACAGCAGAATACACAGTATTCGGTTATTCCTATGGATAAGAATAAGTTTAGAAACGAGAAAGCAAAACCGTTATCCGAAAAGGCATTTTTAAAGTTGCTGTCAGAAGCGTTCCCAGATGATGCAGCAGACAAGGCTGAAAAGGGAAGTTCCAAAAAGACTTCTACCAAATCCAAAAAGGAAGAAATTGATGATGAAGATGAAGATTTGGATTGGAAAGAAGCAGACGATGAAGAGGTAACAGATTACTCTGAAATGTCGGCAAAGGAACTTTACAACCTTTGTAAAAAGAGAGAAATCGAATGTGAACCCAAGAAACCGTCAAAGTATTATATCAACCTTCTGGAAGAGGATGATAAGGCGCATGATGATTGGGATGATGAAGAAGAGTCCGATGAAGAGGACGATTGGGAAGAATAATCTGAAACAGAATGGGGCAACTTAAACGTTGCCCCTTTTGGTGAAAATAATGAGAGTTGCTAGTTATAAGAATTTTGATGAACTGTTTTATCACTTTAACAGGGATGCTTTATTAAACCCAAAAGAATACATTGAAAGTACCAGACAGACAATTGGTTATATCAATGATTTGGTGTTTCGTTGTAGTTCTTATGATTGTAGTTTGAATATGGGTGATTTTGGATTTAAAAAGCAAAAGTTTTTAAGAGCAGTTTGTGACTTGGTTGATAAATACAAACTGAAAGAGTTTTATAAAGAGTTAAAAACAAATTCAAAGTGTTGTATTTTTCATTTCAAAGAAACTTGTGGAACGTTAGTTTGCATTGTTTTAAAACGTTGTGACAACAGGAGCAAATTTTCTTCATGTGATGTGTTTTTCAAAAATGCAGACTTGCAAAAAGACTTTGCTGTAAATCTTATTTTCCTAAATCGGTTTTTGACCGAATTACCAGATACCTGTGATGTGAAAGACATTACTCTTTTTATTTCACAGGGTACGTTTTCGGCACAGTATATAAATGGGTATCTTGAATACTTTGATTTGGGGTATGCAGAGTTAGATACAGAACATCCATTTATAAAAACGATGATTGGAATTAAAAACAATCATTTTACCGATAAAACAAAAATTTCAAACTATAATACATTAAGACGGATGCAAGAACTGTATTTTGATTTATATGAGTTTCCTGTTGTCCGTGTTGACGAATTAAGCATAGGGGTTAAAGATGATTAAGATTGAAAAGTATAATGGTGATAAATTTTCTTGCATTAGTTGTAAAGCGAGGAATGATTTGTTTACGGTGAGGATTGGCAGAAATGAAACAGACATTGAAAGTTATTTTATTATCTGTCCTGCTTGCCGAAAAGAATTATCTAAAATGCTTTTGAAGAGGGCAAAATAAATGTTTAAGTTTGAAAACAAAAAAGTTCCCTGTAAAAATTGCAAGGGAAAACATTTAGGTTGTCACTCTGATTGTAAAGCGTATATAAAATATGCTGAAAATCAAAAAGAAATCAGAGAAAAAGCAGCAACATTTTATGATTACAGAAAAAATGCCGTTGGTAAGTACAATAAATGGTTAAAGAACGGGTGAGAAAATGGATTTACACAGACATGATGAAGGTAGCAGTTTTGATGGTTTTGGTAAGCCAAAGGAACTTGCAAAACTTGCAAAAGAACTAGGGCATACAGCACTTGGTATATCAAATCATGGTAACTCAAATACACTTGTACAGCATTATTTAGCGTGTAAAGAAGCAGGGATAAAACCTGTTATGGGTGTCGAGGGTTATTTCTTACCAAAGTACAAGGAACAGCATAGAGGTTATCACTTATGTTTGTTTGCAAAAGACCCAAAAGGTTATCACAATTTAAATGTGTTGCAGACAGAGGGTGAGAAACAGAAATATTATAATCCAATTTGGACTTTTGAACTGTTGGAAAAATACCATGAAGGTTTGATTTGCACAAGTGCTTGTGTTGCATCATATAGTTCTCAATGTATTGTTTCTGGAAAATATGACAATGCCAGAAAGTATTTAAAGAAAATGAAATCCATATTTGGTGATGATTTTTACATTGAGTTACAGCCTTATATGGTTTCTGAAAAAAGTATGCAAGAAACCGTGAATATTGCTTTGATTAAGTTTTCACGGGAGTTAGGTATTAAATGTATTCTCACTTCTGATAGCCACAGAGGAAGAAAAGAAGATTTCCCCACATATCTGAAAATGCACGAAATAGCAGGACATAACGTAGACGAAATTGCCAGAACTTACAAAGAGCGTTATATGCCTACGGATAAAGAACTTGCACAGCGATTTGTTAAGATGCACGTTGGGGATTTTAAGACGGTTGAACAATGTAAGAAGTTTGCAAAAGAATGTATCGCAAATCTGAAAGAGATTGAAGATAAAGTTGTTGATGATATGTTTGCTGACTTCAAACAGATTTTACCGAATATTTCAGAAAATGCTGATGAACAGTTGAAAAAAGATATTAAAACAGGTCTACAAAAGAGAGGTAAATGGACTAAAGAATATATCGAGAGAATTAAACAAGAATATGATGTTGTGAAAACTCTCGGTTATTCATCATACTTTCTTATCGTTGCTGATTATGTTAATTGGGCGAAAGAAAGAGGTATTACGGTTGGTTCTGGTAGAGGGTCAGCCTGTAACTGTTTAATTGCTTATGCAATTGGTATCACAGAAGTCGATAGCCTGTTGTTTGGACTTGATTTTAGACGGTTTATGAGAAAGGATAAGACAGCATTATTTGATATTGATGTTGACTTTGAAACGGCTCGTAGACACGAAGTAATTGAGTACATAATAAACAAGTACAAAGGTCAAACAGCAAGAGTTGCTAGTTATGGTTTGTACCGTATAGACAATCTTGTAAATGATTTGGCAAAGGTTTGTGGTTTGCCTACAGATAAAGAGGTTGAACCAGAGCAGAAAAGAATAAATGAAAACACAATTGCTGAAATCAAAAAACTCTGTAAGCAATATATTGATGCTGATGAAGTGTTGGCAGAAGATGATTTCTTTTCTAACAAAGAGGTACAGTATTACAATGACAATTATGATGGAATAATGACGCATTTTTCTAAACTGTATTTGAAAATGAGATATATCGGAACACACGCAGCAGGAGTTGCGGTAACAGGTGGAGATATTCTTGATTATACAGCATTAAGAATTGACAGTAAGACGGGTGAAATGTACACCAATTATGACCTAAACGATATTGAAGCAATCGGTGTTATCAAGTTTGATATTCTCGGTCTGAATACCATGGAAGAGATTGGTGAGTTACGGGAAATGACAGGGGATATTGTTAATTACGATACGGCAGTTAAAGACCCTAAAATCATTGAAGCGTTTGCAAAGGGTGATACACAAGGAGTATTTCAGTTTGATAAGAAAACTGTAAGAGAAATGCTACAGAACATTGATTGTACATCCTTTGATGATATTGTTGCTGCAAATGCTATGAACAGACCGAGTGCTTTAATGACAGGTCAGCCAGAAAGATATGCACAAAACAAGATAAACATTTCAGAAGCAAAGAATTATCCATGGTTTAAACTTACGAAAGAAAGTTACGGAACAATCCTGTATCAAGAGCAAGTACAACAGATTTGTGTATTTCTTGGTGGTATGGAGTGGACGGATGCAGATAAGGTTATGAAAATGGATGGTTCAAAGGCTATGTCTGCTGAAAAACGTAGAAAGTTCAATGAAACAAAAGCACAGTTACATGACATATTTGTAAGTGGTGCTGTTAAAAACGGTTTGAGTAAACAACAGGCAGAAGATATTTTTACAAGTGCTACAGATGCTTATGGTTTTAATAAAGGTCACGCTTGTGGATATTCTCTTTTGTCTGTAGAAGAAATGTATTATAAGGTTTATCATCCGTTGCAGTTTTGGTTCGGTAAAATTAAATATGCACCAAATGATGATGTGTATTACAAATCATGTTGTCTAGCCGCACAATCTGGTGTTGTTGTTTTTCTTCCACACATAAATTATTCCGATGTAAAAACACGGATAAGGAAAGTGGAGGGTGAAGAATGTTTGCAACAGGGTCTTGCGGAAGTAAAGGGTGTAGGTGAAAAGGCTGCTGCTGAAATAGTAGCAAACAGAAAAGAATATGGTATATTTACTTCTTGGGATAATTTCTATGACAGGTGTAAATCCAGAGTTGTAAGCGTAAAAGTTTTGAAACTGTTAGCCGAATGTGGAGCAGGAACGTTTAACAAGAAGGAATATATCAGTAGGGTAACAAAGTATAACAGTACGCTATTATCACGGGAAGTGAGATAGTTTACAGGCTTATTTAGGCGGTTTAATATCTTTGGTGGGTATTTTTCCATTTGAGATTTAAACCGCCTATATGGGTCAAATACGGCTTTACAGGAGTATGTTATGGGTAAGAGGTTAGAACAGATACAGGGAAGAAATAAAGTTGTTGAAAAAGAATTACAAAGTGTAAGAAAGGAAGTAAATGATTTTGATGTTACAAATTCTTTAAATATATTTGCGCTTGTTTTAACGTTACAGGACATTTCAGAAACGTTGGCTGTTATTTGTGATAAAATGGAAAATCACAATAAAGAGTGATAAAAGATAAAATAAATCAATTAAAAATATAAAAATTGTTAAAAAACGTGCTATACAGTTTTTAATCTGTATGGTATTATAAAGAAAAAAATTCCATGAAGGAGGAAGTTTAAATGGCTAAAAATTATATTGAAATCCAAAATGAAGTGATTAAGAGGTTTAAAGTAGATATTTGTGATGGTACAAAATGTAAAAATGATTGGAGCAGAACCCATGCACACATAAGACCGAGAAGGGTGTGTAAGTGGAAACAGGTAAACAGTATTCAATCAACTTTTACATTGTTCCATGAAATCGGACATTGTATGACAACAAAAGCGTGGATGCGCAGAGCAGAAGCGGAATATAATGCTACTGTTTGGGCGATTGAGTTATGTAAAGAATATGGTTTAGAAATTCCACAAAAAACGATTAAAGTGTATCAAGATTATATTGATATGGAAGTACGCAGAGGAATAAGGCGTGGCGGTAGTGGTTACGGTACTTTAGAATTAAAGGTGTGAATATGACTTTAAAACAAACTGTTTGTGACAAACTTGTGATGAAAGGTGCTGTATTTAATACAGATGAACGTTGTTGGTGTATTGATAAAGCACAGATAAAAGAATTAAAGAATATCTCTGAAATCAAAGAAATAACCAAATCGGAAATGAGTTTAGGTTATGTGCTGATTTTACAGGATAATTCCAGAATAATTGTTAAAGGTGTTGGAGAATATAAAAAGGACAGAAAAGAAAGTTACATTGTCAGTTACAGGTTTAATCGGTATATTACAGCAAAATTAACCTGTAGAACATGGAAAGAAGCGAAGAAAGAAATTTCCAACATCAAAAAGAGTTATAAAACAAATTACATCCGTGTATTTACTGATAGTAACGTTGAAGTAGCAAAAAGCCTATGGAGGGTAGAAAAATGATGAAAACAAAGTGGGATGATTTTTACGGTTCAGAACAGGAACTTATTGACGATATGATGATTTGCAAGAGTGATATTGACCATTGTTATTATCATCAATTAGTTAAAGGGTATGAGTTTATTGAAGGTTTCAAACGCTATTATAAAAAGAATGGCTGTTTAACCGAAAAACAGATGGTGCAGTTAAAGAGATTGGCAGGCGAAGTGTATAAGAATGTACACGAAACAAACCATTTGAGGGAAAAATAAAATGAGCAAATATATTGTTGTTGGAGATACAAAACGATATAAAGAGTGCCTTATTTACACTTGTTGTAGCAAGGAAATTGCAGAAGAAGTTTTGAATAGAATGAAAACAAATCCAACAAAAGATGATTTAAGGTTTCTGGAAACACACAGTAATCTTAAAGTGGTAGAAGTTAAAGACGAGAGTTGTTGGTGGAATGACCCATTTCTCGCAAATTGATTTTATTGAAAGGAATGTAAATAGTGATAGATTTAAAAAGAGAAGAATTTTCATTACGTTTAAAGGCGAAATTGGAAGAGAAAAATTTATCGCAATATATGTTTGCTAAAAATATGGGTGTGGAAATACAGGTTGTTCACAATTGGGTGAGAGCAAAAACATTTCCAGACCTGTATAATTTTGCAAATATTTGTGATTATCTTGGTGTATCGGCAGATTATATGATTTTTGGTGACAAAACAAAGGAAGAAAGCGAGGGGAAAAATGAAGTTTAATTTTTATCTTGTTGTAATGTTTATTTTGTTTTTCTGTAGTGCAATCTTTTTTATTTTTAGTTTGATTGAAAAAATTAAAAGCGAAGATAGAAAAAGAAAATCATCTTTAACACAATGTTTTCATTGTGGTGAAAATGCCGTGATATGGGATAGTGATTTTGATTTTGAGGATTTTGGTTACGATGGGAAAGGAATAGTTCACATTTGCCATTGTACAAACTGTGGTGCGGAAATAGAATACAAAATACCAATTCCAGATGGTGACGAAAATAAATAAAGAAGGAAGAAGAGAAAGATGAAATTAGAATTTAGTGATGGAGCATTAAAAGTAAGAACGGGTGATTATGTTATTTACAACAGAGAGTGGTTGTTTCAACATCTTGAACAGGAGTTTTTACTTTTACAAGAACTTAAAAGGGAGAAGGGGAATATGGCAAGTTTAGGAAACATTGATGTGAATGTGAATATTTGTGACCACATCAACCAGATTGAAGTGTTTTGTGAAGCAGGAGCAACAGCACCTTTCAGAGCGCACAAAACTGATGCAGGAATTGATTTAACAACACCAAACAGAATTGTTGTACCGTGTGGTGGTTCTGCTCTGATTAACACAGGATTACGGTTTAAAATTCCTAAAGGATTTTACGGTAAGTTGGAAAGCAAATCTGGGTTACATTGTAAAAATGATATTGTTTGTCTTGGTGGAGTAATTGATGCTGATTACAGAGGTACGGTTGTTGTAAAACTGTATAACTTTGGTCACAACGATTATATTTTTGAAAAGGGTGATAAAATCGTACAGATGGTAATTATCCCCTGTTTGTTATCTGAAATCGTACAAGTTGAAAATTTTGATGCTTTTATGGAAGAGGAAACAGAACGTGGAGAAAATGGTTTTGGAAGTACAGGAAGGTAATATGCACATTTATTTACAAAAAGTTTATGTTAAAAACATTACCTTTGAACGGTATGAAGCGTTTGATAACCAATTTGGTTTATGGCATCTGATAGCAGATAAGAAACAATCTGGTAGTCAAGATTTTGTTGAACAGGTTGAATTTTATGCTACAAAAGAGGATTACAATTCAATAAAAGAGAATGGTTATTACATGGCTTAAAAAATATCAATAAATTTCATGTGTTATTGATAAAATATATCATTCAACCTTTTATGGGGTTTATGTTATTGTATTAGAGTAATATAAACCCCCTGTTTTATTTAGGGAAAACTTATTTGAAAAAAAGGATGGTGTAAAATGAATAACACAAAAGATTACTCTTATTTAGATGGTTACAAGAAAATCGGTGAGTCTGGTGGTAGTTACGTTGTAGCAACTTTTTATAATCCTGTCACACATGATGTGAAAACAAAATGTGTGCGTGATTATGATTATGCTGATTGTAGCCGTGATGATGATTATTTGTACCACATGGAAATTGATGAAGAAGCCAGAAGAGATTATTACCACTACAAAGGTGTTATTCTGAAAGGTGATACAGCAAAGGTTGTAAAGGGTAGAAAAGTTCCCATTGGTACAATCGGTGTTGTGAAAGATAAACTTGAAATTACAAACAGATATGGTAAATGGGTAGCAACCTATGTTTTGTTTGAAAATGGAATGAAAACAAACATTGACAACTGTGTTTTGATTATAGATGGGGTGGAAAAATGACTATTGAAGAAAAGTACAAAAACAGGAAACCAATTGGTTATGCACCAGATAGTGCCTTTTCTGGTATCTTACTTTTTGAACTAGATAAAGAAGATAGTTATGATGGGCATGATTATGTTGTGTGTGAGGAAATTAACGGAAACCGTTTAAAGTTTCAAAGACATAAAATACGGTATGATAAAAAGGGAGAACCCTATATCAGCAAAATGGAACGTAAATTTTATCTCAAAGATATTTTGAGATATTAAAATAAAAACCAAAATTCAAAAGTCTGGGAGGACAAACAAAATGAGTAGAACAAAAACAAGTTACACAACATTGGTTACTGTAAACATTTCTGATTTAAGAAACTCTGTTGATTTGTATTGCGCAAATCAAGGTACAACAATGACAGCATTGTTGGAAGATAATGATGTTTCAAGTTCTTTTTTTAAAACGGCTATTCTGAAATTCAATAAAGAAACAGGCAAGAATGATAATAAAGTATACGGTATTACCAGAATGTCCAGATTAGACCGTATTTGTGATTTAATTGATGTAAAGGCAAAAGATTACATTGTTGATGAACAAGCCGAAAATAGGGCAGATAACAGCGATACAGAGTGTGATGAAGTTTCTTGTTCTGAAATGCTTAACCAGATTAACGAGAATGTCTGTGATTTACGAAATGTCATGTTACAGGTTGTTGAACAATTAAAAAAGTTTAACGAATAGGAGAAAAGTATGGGTGGGGTTTTTGTAAAAAGAGTTATGGAACATTATGAGATTTACGTTGATGGTGATTTCTATTGTTCATGTGATGTTAATGAAATTACAGAAACCCTATCTAACGTAATGGAAGAGGTAAGAAATGAAACCAAAGACGAACAAAGCAGCGATTGTTGATTTGTGTAATAAAATCAACAAAAAGGATGGAGAGGGTACAATCTACACTCTCGGTTCAAAACACTCAAATCTGAAAATTGACAGATGGAGTACAGGAATTGCAGACCTAGATGAAATCATTGGTGGTGGTATTCCTTACGGAAGAGTGTTGGAGATTTATGGAGCAGAGGGAGCAGGAAAAACAACACTTCTGTATCACTTATGCAGTTTGCATGATTTGTGTTTGGATATTCCAATTGAAGGAACGTTTGATGCAAAACGTGCAAGCATATTTGGAAACAAGCCAAAACAAATGCTTGTGTACAGAGCGAGATATGGTGAGGATGCTTTTAATAAAATCACCAACTTTTGTTCAAACGGTATTCCACTAATTTGTGTCGATAGTGTACCGAGTATGATACCAAAAGATAATTTTGATAAGGTTTTAAAAGCCGCAAGCAAAGACAGTATTGAGGAAGATAAAATTGGTGGTGTTGCAAGGTTGTTTACAAAATACCTTCCACCAATTGAAGATATTATTGAACAAACAGGAACAACACTTATTTTTGTAAATCAAGTGAGAGATAAAATCGGTGCATTACCTTTTGGTGAACAAACACATACAATGGGTGGTCACAAATTGGCACACGCAGACAGTTTAAAGATACAGGTTGCCCGTAGAGCGTGGATTGAAATACCAAACAAAAACCCTAAAAATACGGCATCAACTGAAAAAGTAGGGTTTATTATGAAATGTAAGGTTGTAAAGTCAAAAGTTTGTAATCCTCTGGGCGAATGTGAAATACCTTGTTTCTTTGACAGAGGTTTTGTGAGTTTTGATGATGTACCTAGTATCAGAAAAGAGTTAATGGATAAATCGGCTGAAATGTATGGAAAACGCAAATCAAAAATGGATGATGTTGAAGAAGATGAAGAGGTCTGGGATGAAGATGAAGAATGATGTAAAACATCCGTGTGTGAACTGTGTGTATTTTAAAACTTGTGGTAATACAAACCGTACAATGCCTTGTGATGGTAGACAAACAAAAACAGAAAGGAATAAAAGAAATGAAAAATGAGTCTAGTTTTGTTATGATTATTGTGAATGGCAAAAAGATTGTTGGTAAACTTATCAGTTATGACCCAAAGGTTAAAAAATACCATGTATCAACTTTGGAAGATGATTATTGGGTATCAAAGGAGGATTTAGAACCCGTGAGTTTAGAACCTGTTAAAATATTTGGTGAAGAAAATGAACCTGTGAATGTGAAAAAGGATAATATCAATCCAGACCATTACAAAAACAGTTGTTCATTAGAGTGTATTGATGCTATGATGGTTACATTCGGTGAGGTTGCAGTTTTTCACTATTGTTGTATCAATGCTTTTAAGTATCTGTGGAGATACAAGAATAAAAACGGTCTGGAAGATGTACAGAAAGCAGAATGGTATATTAACAAAGCCTATGACCTGTTTTTGAGAAATGATGTTGAATTGTATCGTAATGAGGACAGATTAAATACACTCTCAAATCTGTTAATTGACGCATTTAGATACTTTGGTATTGAAAAGGGTAAAAGCACCAACAGAAAAGATTAAGGCTTTAAATGGGGCATATTTGCCCCATATAGGGGTATCGCCAAATGGTAAGGCAACAGACTTTGACTCTGTTATGTATGGGTTCGACTCCCGTTACCCCTGTTTGGAGGTATAACAAATGGGTATGGAATTTATAAATTTAACTGATGAAGAAATGTGTGATTTAATGTGTTTCAACAAAATTCCAAAAAGGAAACGAAAAGGAGAAAATGATGGGGATTATAGACAACATCAAAAAGACAGCAGCAGAAAAAGGGTACAGTATTCAAACAACAGACGGAAACAAGTTAGACGCAATAATGAACCAGATGTTTTATCTTGATAAGGATATTGAAGAAGAAACAAAGTTTGTTAAAACTGTAATGACAAGAGGTTTAGAAACACAGGAAAGAGTTGGTTTACACGCAAGCGCAATTATTGACCACGGAGAAGATACTTTTTGTGTAAGACAACAGGTTTTAAGCCTTGTTTATAAACAGTTACAGGGTGAACAGTTACCTGCAAACCTTATGAGGATTTTTGAAGAAGGAAACGCTGTACATGAAAAGTGGCAGAGATTGTTTATAAGAGCAGGGTATGCAAAAGCAAAAACCTGTGATAGAACAAGATTTGATGATGATTACCATTTATCTTTTACGCCAGACATTGTTTGCAGAATACCAGAGTTCTATAAAGGTGCTATGGTTGTAGAGATAAAAAGCATGAACAAATTTTCTTTTGAAAAACAATATGAACATCCAATGGGTTCAAAACAGTTACAGTTGTATATGTATCTGTTGCAAAAGGCAAAGGGTAATTTAAATGACCCTAATGATTTAGATTATAAAAAAGGCTTTACCCTTTTGGATAACAAAAATGACCAAAATTTCCGTTGTGTTATTTACGATTACGATAAAGAAGTTGTAGCACCTTACATTGATAGGTTGGATGATATTATTTATCATTATGATAACTTTCTTGAAAGCGGAACACTTGTAAAGCGTTGTAAGAATTGTAATAGTCCTCAATGCAAGATGGCTGAAAAATGCCCCATGAGGGATGCTTGTTATGAAGTTGGAATGGGGAGAGTAGAAATATGATGTATGAATGTGATGAAGAATTAAAGAATAAAATAACAGATTTATACCGTTATATGCGTGAAAGAAATATGGGAAAAATAGTTACTACTTTTGATAGTGGTAATGAATTTGAAATTGAAATAAGGGAAAAGCCGATACATATAGACCTTAATGAAGTGTTAGGAGAAATAAAAGTATGACAGTAGTATTTGGGTTTACATTTTTTGTTCTGTTTTTGTTACACAAAGTACAATTTGAAATGTTTGTTGTGATTTTGTTATTGTCTTGCATAAGTGACACTCTGGGAATGATAAGAAAGGACATTGGAAAGTAATGGTAAAATTTAGGATTGAGTTGAATACAGAAATTGCTGAAAGTATTTTGGATGCTTTATCAATGGCATCTGCTTCACTTGTTGGCGTAAATAGTGAAAAGTCAAAAGAGTATTGGGATTTGGCATCAAAATTCTCTGATTGCATTGAAAAAGCAAAAGCACATGAGGAAGGTAAGAAAATTGAGAACTAACTACATTAAGTGTGGTGATTGTCTTGAACTTATGTCAGAATTACCAGACAATTCTGTTGATGTTACATTTACTTCACCACCTTATAACAGGGTACGAAATGACACTTATGAATATTACAATGATGTTTCTTTTGATTACTTTGAACTGCTTACAAACTTTACTGATGAAGCATTACGATTGTCGAGAGATAAAGTAATCATAAACATACAACAAAATCATTTTAATAAAATTGATTTTTTCCGTTATATCGGTTATTACGCAGAAAACATTTCTGGAACATTTATGTGGTGCAAAACAAATCCACAACCAAATAACAATTACAGGAAAAAAGAAAACACTATCTCGGTTACAAATGCTGTTGAATGGTTTATATTCCTTACAAAAGATGGAAAGTGTTTCAGAAACTACGGAAAGAAAAGTGTAAAAAATTACATCGAAACAAGTATAAACTCAAAACATATACAGGGTCACGGTGCAATAATGAAAAAAGAGGTTTGTGAATACTTTTTAAAGTATTTTACAAAGAAAGGTGATATTGTTCTTGACCCGTTTTGTGGGTGTGGTACAACAGGTGTTGTTTGTGCAGAACATGGAAGAGAATTTATAGGTTTCGATATTGTTCCAGAATACTGTAGGATTTCAGTTGATAGGATAAGAGAAGCGAGAAAACAAAATGGATAAAATTATAATAGGCATAGACCAATCGTATCAAGACACAGGAGTAACCGTTTCTGTTAATGGCAAGGTGCGAAAGGTCTATGCCATTAAACTTTCTAAAGAGAAAAACAACAGCGTTAAACGTGAGCGTGTAAGGGGATTTTTACTATCCTTGTTAGCGTTGATTGAGAAAAAGTATGACACAACAGATACCGTGTGTATAATCGAACGTATAAGGCTTAAAAGCCAAGGTTTTATTAACATTGATTATATCCGTAACATGGGGGCATTAAACGCAACAATAATTGATGTGATGTATCTGCATGGTATAAAAACATATTCTGTAGATACAAGGGCATGGAAAAGTGCTATTGTTGGTAGCAGTAAACCGTTATCAAACAAATATGGTATCAATCCAGAAAAATACCCAACAATTATCTGGTGTATCAAAAACGGATATAAAGACAATATAATTGATTATGATGTAGGAAAAAAGAAAAATGGTGTGATAACCAAAAATGGAGAAAAGTATATGTATGATGATAATAAAGCAGATAGTCTTGCAATATCATTGTACGGATTTATACCTGTAAAAAAGCAAAAACTACAGGAGGAACATTAAATGTTCAAAATGGATGTAGATTTAAAAGAAGATAAATGGACTAAATGCAAAGTTCCTGTAATTGACAGGGTTTCCTCTTCACGATATTATGATGAAGAAATGATTGTTTCCTCTGTTGATGGTATTGGAAAGAAACATTACGGTGTACCCGTATTTGTACAGCCTGTAAAAAATACAGATGGTAAAACTGTTGGATTTCATCTTTCATGTTATGGCTGTCTGTTAAGTTTAAAAACATTTAAACAAAAAGAGGATGTTGAGTATTATCTTTCAAAGTGGAATGGTGATTGTTTAAAAATGTGCATGAAACAAAACCGTGATTTGTTAAAATGGTTACTTTCAAGAAATGGAAAATGCACGATGAAAGAGTTTAGTGATTGGCAAGCAGAAAGACACGCTAAAGGCTTAAATAGCCTGTTAGGTAAGATTAAGGATGAAATAGCCAAGCACAATGCTTAACCGCCTAAATGGGGCAAATACGAAGCCACAGAGGTATGTCTGATTGGAGGTAGTAATGAAAAAACCGATTTCTTATGTTGTGTTTGCCATTCACATATTTGTTTTGTTAATACTTTCATTAACACTTGGTTATGCTATAAAAACCAATATTGATGAAAATATTAGAACAATAGATTATCTGACAACACAAACAGAAATGCTTTCTGTTAAAGTGAAAACACTTGAAACAGAAAATGAAGAACACAAAAGAAAATTTGAACACAATAAAAACAACTTTGAACAGTTAAAAACACAAATTGAAGAGTTACAAACACAGGTGTTGTATTGTACTGAAATGAATAATATAATTCATCTGGAAGAAACTGAACGCATTTATTTAGCAAAACTGTTACAACGTGAATGTGGTGGTGAACCATTTGAATGTAAAATGGCTGTTGCCTTTGTTGTATTAAACAGAACGCTGTCAGAACTATATCCAGACACGATTACAGAGGTTATAAACCAAACAGGACAATTTGAACCTGTATCATCTGGTAGTATCAATTCTGCTGTTCCAAATGAAGATTGTTATTTTGCAATAGAAATGGTTTTAAACATGAATTACAGCGATTTATTGCAATATTTTGATGATATTTACTTTTTTAGAGCAGCAACAACAGAAAAGGTATTCGGAAGTAACACCAAATACGCATATACACTAGGTAAAACGGACTTTTACACTTACAAGTGATGGTTGACATTACGGGGGTAGAATGGTAAGATGTATTTTGAGGGTTAAGGGGTTATCCCTTTCTCTCTTTATATATTTCTCTCTTTTACTCTCTGTAAAATACACTAACAAAAACTGTTATGTTTAATACGGGAGTATAAAAACATGGATAAGAGAAAATATGAGATTGTTTATAACAAAACAGGAAAATGTATTTGTTGTGATGTATTAAGTTCTGATGAAGTATTTAATATCATTATGAAAAATGCTCCAACAAATTTCTGGGATGATTACATTGACGATAAACATTATCCTGTTGGTGTGTTTGGAAAGTTTTACAAAGTATCAGAAATCCTAAAAAGAGTTGATGTTGAAAAATACAACGGTCTTGTAAAAGAAAGTTGGGATTTTTGCAAACGTGATGTTATTGCAGACATTGAAAACATGGTTGTCGGTGAAGAGAAAAACATCATGGGTTGGATTGTGAAATGTTTGAGTTAGGTTGTTGGGTTTATTTATCGGTTAAACAAAAAATAAGCACTTTGCAGAGGTTTATAATCATACATAGTATTTTGTATTACTTGTATGATACCTCTGTTATAAGTGACAAAAGGTATGATAAATTTAGTAGGCTGTTGGTGCAGTTGAAAAACGAAAATCCAGAAGAATATGAAAAATCACAGTATTTTTACTGTATGAAAGATTTTGATGGTTCTACGGGTTTTGACTTATATGACAGGTTAAATAATCACGATAAACAATATTTGCAACAAATAGCAAATACTGTAATAAAAAATTATAAAGGTGGTGTAGAAAATGTCTAACGGTATTAAAATGAGAGTAAACATGAACAACCAGAGTGTTTGTGACGAATGTGGTAAAAAGTACATGAACACAAAAGAAATGTATGATTTGCGGTTATGTGGCGAACTTCATACATTGTGCTATGATTGTGTTGATGTTCTGTTTCACAAAACG
>JAEEGL013574296.1_pt1 | contig 46544 bp, 36 predicted proteins | sample 9134231 | NCBI WGS metagenome assembly JAEEGL01 (sample SAMN16246548, study PRJNA631951) | gut metagenome | biome: gut microbiome; feature: rumen; material: fiber-attached | host: Bos | place: Iran: Karaj | collected 2018-10
CACAGAGCGGCGGATTAGGGCTCACGTCCGCCGGTGTGTTGACCGGGATAACGTAGCGGCTGAATTGCTTCTGCCACTGAGGGTAGTCAACCCGGACCTGAAGAACCGTATCTTACGATTCCCAAGCCCCCGCCTCTACAGGTGGCGGGTAATTGACTTTCCGTTTGCCCGTCCTGTATATTTCAAGTTCACTTTCTATCCCCGATTATATCATATTTTGAAGGAAATGCAATTGCATATCCCCGGTGATTTTTCCGGGAAGGAGCAAAAAAGCGGGGAAACTGTGCCGTTTCTCCGCTTTGGAATGATATGGTATTGTGTTTATTTGGCCCTGTAGCCCTGATAGTACTCTCGCAGGTTTGCGATGTCGTCCGCTGTCAGAGCCCTGTTGTATATTATAAGCTCATCCATGACAGCCGGGAGCTTGACATTGTAGTGGCCCGTGCCGTCCTGGCCGAAGGTGATGCCCCCGACGCCGTCGAAGGAGTCGCTGGTAAGCTCCAGCGGATATGTCACAAGCGGGCGGAAGTCAAAGGAGATACCGAATGTGGCCTTGGATCTGTCCACGACGAAGATCACGGGCATCCAGCCATTCAGGAAATCAGAGGGCAAGCTTATGCCGCTCACATCCATTCGTCTGTTGCCGTTGCCCAGGTTGAACTTCATGTCATAGCCCCTGTATGAAACGATGAATCCCGGATTCAGGCCGCTATCCCAGTCCTTGGTCGAGAAGAGCGACGGGTCGTCTGCCTTGGCCGTGAATTTCACCCAGCAGGATATCGAGAAGCTCTTCGTGCCGGGATTGTAGTTCGTGGCGATGCCTCCGTCTTCCACCCGGGCTCCCTGGCCGTAGTATCCGTCTACAAAATACAGCTTGTCCAGCTGCCTTGAAGTGTATGTGCCGACTTTGTCAGTGATGTCGCCGTCAAGCGGCATGTACATCACGATGTCGTTTCTGTTTATATAATCGAACAGGGTCTCTCCGGAGTCTTCTTCAGGCGTGTCCTCGCCCTCGTATACGTACCTCTGGATCGGCGGGGTCACGTATTCCACTCTGGGAGTGGCTTCGACTTCAGGGAAGAGGTTTCCCGGGACCTTAGCGGTGTAGGTGGCGGGCTGCTTGTCCTCAAGTCCCAGGGCGTAGAGCGTGATGGCAGCGACGTCCCTGTTCTCGGCGTCTCCCATGGTGCCCTTGACGACGGTCTTTCCGGCACAGGCCAGCATGATAGTCATCTCGTCTTTGCTGGAGCCGCCGTGGCCGCCGGAGGCGGTATGGCCGTGGTCAGCCGTGACGATGAGGAGGGTATCCTCCATCATCCCGGTTTCCACCATCTTGTCATAGATCTCGCCTATCAGTCCGTCGACGTGGGTGATCTGCGACATATACTGCGTGCTGTTGTTGCCGTAACTGTGTCCCGCGCCGTCTACCGAGTCGAACTGGACGAACATCAACTTCGGCTGATGGTTTGAGAGGTAATTCACAATCTTGCTGGTCTCGGTGTCGTCGTCGCCGGTATCCATATATATGTTGAGCCCGGCTTCGATTTCCGTATTGTTTATCACGCTCCAGTTGTTGAAGGACGCGAGCTCGCATTCCTCGTCATTTTCCCTTATGATCTTGAAGATGCTGGGATACGGGCTGTCCGAGGGGTACGGGCCGCTGGATGAGTTGGTGCACCCGTGAAATTCCGGAAGGACACCGTGAAGTATGGATCCCCAGTTCTGGCCACTGATGGAAGGCGTCATGCACTGGGCGTCATAGGTGACGGAACCGTCAGCAAATATCCTGTCCAGATTGGGAGTGGCAGTGTTCCTGAAGAAATTTCCTCCTCCGTCCACGCCCAGGATCACGACATGCTTGTATATGTATCTCCCTTCCTCTATCATCTTGATGGTGTAGATCTCGGGGAATATGCTGTACTGCAGGAGCGCGATAACGTCCCCTATGTCATATGCGCTGTCATCGTTGAAATCATCGCTCCCCGGGTAGTCCAGGGGATATAGGTCGGGGAAAAGCCGGTTCTGCAGCAGCAGAACGACGTCCTTTATGTCCACTTGACCGTCTCCTGTCAGGTCCCCCGAGACTCTCGACGTGGTCACGGCCGATGCGGCGGGCGTCGGTGAGACGACGGCACCCGAAAGAGGCATGCTCACGTTGAGAAGCATGGCGAATATCATGACGATGGCAGTCAGAACTGCCGGTGATCTTCTTTTCATCCCTTGTTCTTCCTCTATCTGTATGTGTAGTATGTGTGAATTGCAGGATCGACGGCAGAAAACGCAGAGTGCCCTCCTGCCACGGATACCATGATACCATTTACCATGATCCTTTTCAAGACTTTTGGATGTTTTATACGGGAGATGGAATAACCGGGCACATACGTTTAGTAAGAAAATGTTGAGGAAGATACGGCGTGGTGATATAGTTCTAGTCGGTATATTTTTGTATAAGCTGAGAACAGAACATGGCATCACAGAGAACACTCTGCAATGCCATGCTTCTTTTTTACTGGATCGCTGCTATCTTTTGCAGACAACGCAGTGAAACCTGCGTATAATAGTTCAGTTCCTCGGCCGTTAGGTCTTTGCTCTTTATCTCATCCATTTTCTTAGTGTAATCTGAATATTTCTGAAGCATGGAAGCGTATTTTGTCAGCATAGAAACATCTGATGAGTTGTAGTTCTTCATAAACTCACAGTACTCATCGATAAAGGCCTCATAGCTGTCGATGGCTTCCTTTATCTCCCCTCTGATCCCAGAAGCGCTGGCATTGTCGTTTGACTTGGTGCCGGGCTGACTGACAGTTGCCATCTTGAGATTGCTGTCATATCCTACCTCGAGCCCGTATGCTTCGGCAAGCGCTCTCAGCGGACAGTATGTTGTGCCGTTGTAGGTGAAAGTCATCACGTCATTGCCTTTTACGTCCTTAGGGTGGAATTCCTGTCCGTTAACGAGGATCTTGATCGACGGATCTACATTGATCGATACGAGCTGGCCAGCTGCGAAGCAGATTGCGGCAAGCATGGCAGCCATTACGGCTATTATGAGAATTTTCCAGAATCTTTTCATTGCCTTCCTCCAAAAAAACAAAATTGTTGCAGGAACTTATGCCTGCAACAAGATTATATCAGACCCCGGAAAACAATGTTGCCACCGCAATGGTGGCAAAAACGTATAAAATTTCGTTATTCCTGGGAACAGGGACGCAGAGGGTCCATTCCGTTTTCAGTCAGGAGACTGTTTACGCTGGATATTTCGCAGATCCCGGAATTGAATGCAATGATCAGAACGGCGTCGCGGGGGATCTTCGCATACAGGGCGGGCATGCCGTAAATCTTAAGAGCCCTCTGCGCTTCAAGAAGCGTGAATTTGCCTGCGAAGCACAGCCGGAGGATCGTGTCGCGCTGCCTTGTATGCTTTTCTTCCTGTATGAGCTTGTATCCGTATCTGTCGGAGATGTCCGCATTGATGAATACTTCCTGCTGCTTGAGGCCTTTCTTTTTGAGGATACGGAGCATATAACCGTAAAACGGTTTTTCGCCATCCACCATGGATGATGCATTTTTAGTCAAGTACTCAGAGATCTTATCGGGTTTCGTCTGTTTAAGCACCTTGTTGAGTGACTCGGTCGTCTTGTCGTCAATCATTGGATTCCCTCCGGGCTTAGAATTTTATATACTGATCCGCCAGTCCCCCGATTATGAAGAAAACGAGAACGATCAGTAAATCGAACAGGACGATAAGGAAGATCCTCAGACCTGCCGGCTGGATTTTATTTATCCTCATATGGTCGAGAACGTCCATCCAGTTCGCTGAGAAGAACACGATCGCAAGACCGGTCAGAATCGCGGCAGTCTTTGCCACGATCGCGAGGACCGGTTTGCTCGACGGGATATGAAGAGTTACCGAGAAAACTATGATGGCGATATAGCACAGCGAAGCCAATACCATTTTCCACGGAGTCAGTGTTCTGAATCCCGGCGGGAGCCACGCAATGCGTTTTCTGCTTTTCTTTTCGAATCCGACACTGCGCCCCATGACTGCGGCGGATATCTCAAGTGCCGTAGAAAACCGTTCCTTCGGGTCCAGCTGTACGCATTTTTCAATCACTTTTCCCAGATGACCGTCCGCAGTTTTCTGGGAAGGGAAGCAGCCTGTGAGCATGACGTTCATGAGCACGCCTACCGAATAAATGTCCGTGCGTATGTCAGATGAGCCGAAACCGTACTGTTCCGGTGCCGCATATCCCTGTGTACCCAGCAGCTTCGTATCCTGGGCTTTCTGACCGCGGTACCACTTTGCTGCATCCATGTCGAGGAGGGTCACCGTACCCTCCTGAGAAACTATGATATTTGAAGGCTTAATGTCTCTGTGTATGATCGGAGGGTTCACGGAATGCAGTGCATTGAGCACGGTACAAAGCTGACATATTATCCCGGTGGTCTCCTGCTCCGTCAGGGGGCCTCTGTTGTTCAGGATCGTCTGGAGCGACTGGCCGCTGATATATTCCTCTATGACGACGATGTATTCTTCATCTTCAAACAGCTCATATATGATCGGGGTGTTGGGTATATGATGATCCTTCAGAAATCTGAACAGGCTTGAGTCAAATTCCGTGATTATCTTCTTTACGAATACCCGCTGCGTCTCAGCGTGCTGTACAAGATAGACACCATGATCCTCGTCAAGTGCAGCTATTTCTTTGTAACAGGAAAGACTAGCCATATCGTTGAGATTCATGATGCCCTCCGTGTGCGTAATAGCTTCAGAAACACGTTTCTCGCCGGGGAAATCTGTATATATTCATTTTATCAGCAACGCCCTATTCAGTCAATGATGTGTTGCTTTTCTATCTTTTGAAAACGGAATAAACTAGTGCTATCGAGAAAATGATGCCGATCACGAGGCCTGCTCTCGCTAGTCCGTGCTTGCAGCCCTTTTTATTCTGTACAAGATCCAGGATGCAGAGAATGACGCCGACAGGTGATAGGTACATAGTGAGCGAAAGGATGAATCCCATGATCCCCAAAACTGTGGAGTGGGCTTTTTCCGGCTTTTGTTGTACGATGGCCTGCTGTATCACCTGTTGTTGCACCACGGGTTGCTGTACAACGGGTTGCACTATCTGCTGCACTGCCGGTTGTACAGCCTGAGGTGTCTGCCTTGTGTAACCGGTCAAGGGGGTTGAAGGCTGTGGCTGGTCGACGGTGATCTGCGACACACGGTTCCATGAGGCGTATACATTGACAGGCTCGTTGGATTCCGGGATGTAAATATCCCTTGCATAGTTCTTGGGCCCGATCTTTATGATCAGCCTTTGATGCCCCGGAGCCAGCCTGAATGACAGATCCTGGCCGCTCATTATGGTACTCTTCTGGTTTGTCGATTCGATCCTCAGCACCATGGGGATGACCGGGTTCACAGATGTATACTTGATATAAAGGTTTGGCTCGCCGGTCCTGTCGATCTTATGCACGACCGTGCCGGTATGGCTGATTTCCACTTTCTGGGCCAGATTCTCTATTCTTGTACCGCAGTACATGCAGAACATGTGTGTGGCTGTTTCATCCATCTCGAGAGGGGCACCGCACTGCGGGCATTCCATTTTGACCAGCATCTCTCGCAAACTCCTTTCCACAGTTCCGGAAACAGACATCCTGATTCATTTTCACATTATATCACACCCGATTTTTGCATGTTCCCACCGCAACGGGGGGAATTATTCCGTTTGACTAAATGAGAAGGAAAAACCTGCGTTGACAAAGTACAATATTATTGGTAGAATTATATTGATTAATGTAATGAAATATCGACAAAGCACATTCCGAAATCAAAATGAGCGATATATTTGTATTTACTTTCAATATACTTACAGACTGGTACGGTAACGAGAAAGCATCATATTCATTTGAGAACCGGTCCAGACTCCTTGAAAACCACTTCCTGGCATATCATCCTGACCTTGTAGGATTTCAGGAAGCGATGCCACATCAGAAAAAATGGCTTGAAGATAATCTTACCGATTTCAATGTGGTAGGTAATGGAAGGGGATCGGATTTCAGAGACGAGAGCTGTGTCATAGCGTACAGAAAGGGCAGGTTTGAACTTATCGGCCTTGATACTTTCTGGCTGTCACCTACCCCGGACGTCCCGGGATCCAGATTCCAGAAGGACCAGAGCGAATGCCCCAGGATATGTACCGTGGCTACTCTACTTGAAAAGGAAACCGGGAAACAGCTCAGACATTACAATACCCATCTTGACCATGTGGGAGCGGACGCAAAACTGCGCGGCATGTCGCTGATACTCCTTCGTATGGTGCAGGACTATAACAGGAGAGCAATGCCTGTGATCCTGACCGGTGACCTCAATTCGGAACCGGATAGCGATGTTTACAGGTTGGTGGAAGGGTTTGATGGCTGCGGTGAACCGCTGAGAGACGTGACGCCTGAGACCGGTGATACTTTCCACGGATTTCACCCAGATGAAAAGGGAGAAAAGATCGACTATATCTTTACCAATCTTTCCTGCGACAGATCAAGATCAGTAATACTTCACGAGAACGAAAATAGCCTGTATCTTTCGGATCATTATCCGGTAGGCGCCCATATAGAGATATAAACAATAGTTTTAGATTACAACACATTATGTGATTTAAACCACAAACTGCGAAACGGAGGCAACACATGAAGAAGATCGTAAGCATATTAATTGTGACAGTGATGCTTTTCAGCATGGCCCACAGTTTTTCTCTTCATTCGCTTGCGGATGTTCCTATTTCAATAGAATATGTGGACGCTGAAAACAATAAACATACACAAAGCAGTTACCAGATTTTGGATGGAACGGAGGAAGACCTATATACAGGTTGGTATGTTGTCAGTGGTGAGATATTCTCTAATGAGCGAATTACAGTACATGGAGATGTTAACATTATAATTTGTGACAATTCCCAGTTTTATCCTTTATATGGTATTACAGTGGAATACGACAACAGCCTGACAATATGGACTCAGTCCCATGAGCAACTCAACAAAGAACAACAAGACAGCGAAGGAATTATGATGTGTGGAATAGGTTCCGCTGAAGGAGCCGGAATCGGGAGCTTGGTCAGTTCCCGCGGATGCGGTCAGATTGTTTTTAACGGAAGTACGTCATTAGTGGTTGGAAATAGCGTGGGTATAGGTGATTGTCCGGGTGGGACACCTAGCGGAAAATTGATTATTAATAATGGTGAGATTGAAGTTGGATCGTACAATCCATACACGGACGATGAAATTGCTGGGATCGACGGAGTTTATATTCAAGATATAGTTGTGAATGGTGGTGCAATTACAGCCTACGGAAACAGATATGGAATCAATGTAATAGGTGACCTTGTTGAAAATGAAGGATATGTTCATTCACAAACAGGCGGAATTTTTGTGGGCGGTATGTTGAAAGTAAACAGTGGCCGGTTTTCATTGATTCACTCTATAAATGGGGAGGGCGATTGGAATCTGTACGCAGGAAGAGGGATAACACTTGGGTTGAAAACAGAGGTGTCAGAACCACTAGGAGCAATAGTAGGGGAGAATACCATAATTGATGATGAGGGAAATAGTATTAAAGACAGCATTCTGATATCCCCAATAACAGGGCCGAGGTTCAGAGGACATTCAGTAACCCTGACAGATGAAATCGGAATAGACTTTTATCTCGTCCTCCCTGATGGAGCGGATTATCCCGGAAGCTATATGGAGTTTGTGACAGGAGATAAAGTGATATCGAGGGTAAACCTTACGGAAGCTTCGCTGGAGGCAAGTGGAAAGTATAGATTCACATGTTTTATTTCATCCATCCAAATGGCTGATAAGATTACGCCAAAGTTTCACTATGGGGAAGGAACGGAAATCGGGGAGAGTTACTCTGTCTGTGACTATTTAGATTACGTGATTGATAACAAGGCAGATTACACGTCCAAACTGATTGATCTTGTAAAAGCGATCGCGGACTACGGCCATTATGCTCAGATAAGGCTCTCACAACTCAGAGGGTGGACTTACGGTGTGGATTATAAAACCATACCGCGATTCACAGATGATGCTTTGAATGTGACGGCGGTAAGAACTGCAGTAGCCAGTAATACGGTGAGTAAAACGATCGATGATACAGTTATTAATAAAATCACTTATTCCATGGACTTCCTTTCGAATCCTATGATATATCTGTATGTCGAACCGGTGGGCAGTGAGATCGACGGCTTCTCAGCTTCTGAAGGTTCCAAGACTCTTGACTGGGAGATCAGGTCTGACGGAAGATACCGTATCAAAGTGAACGCAGGGATGATTGACAGGATACACAACACACACACTGTGACGATAAAGTCAGGAGACAGTACTGTTGCAACAGTGACGTTTTCCGGACTTTCGTACATAAAATCAGCTTTGGATTATTGCGCATTACATCCGGGGGATCCCGAAAGTTCACCGGAGGAGAATTTCATGACAGCGTTTTACAGATTCCACAGTGCCGCAAGAGCATATACAAGCAACTGATCTTGGATGAGTATGGAGGATATGCGAAATGAAAAATGACTATCGTGATATCGAAATTGAAATCATTGAGATCCGTTCGGCGGATATTATAATGACTTCACCTAATGATGCTAACCAAGAGGGCAAAGACTACCCGATGTAATCTATAGACATGCAAAAAACCGGGATACCGTCAGATTTGACAGTAGCCCGGTTTTCTCATTTTCGGGTATTATCCGTATGTTTTTATTATCTCCTCCGCCACCCGCTTCTTCGGAATGCAGCGGTCCATGGCCTGTTTCTCTATGAACCTGTGGGCGTCCGGCTCGGTCATCTTGACTTCTGAAATAAGAAGCCACTTTGCCCGGTTTACCAGCCTGATCTCGTTCATTTTCTCCTCTATGGAGAGGGTCTTGACCTCGGTCTTCCTGATCCTTTCCCTCGCGCTTATGAGCCAGCCCGAGACCGCCTGGAATATGGGCCTGGTGACCGGCTTCTGCATGAGGAACACCCCGTGCTCGGCCAGCCTGTCGTAGGTTTCGGAATACTGTTCCTCTCGGGCGAGGAACAGGACCACGGTGTTCCCGGAGGTGACCGAGTCTATGGCGAAACGCACACCGGTGTCATCGGGCAGCGGGGAGTTTATGATCAGAAAATCGAAGTCACGCTCCGTCACGGCCCTTTTCGCGGACGATATGTCGGAGACTATGTTGACCGGAGAGAAGGTGGAGACGGGGAAAAAGTCAGGCAGGGCCTGATTGAATTTCTGTGACGCGGAGACTACGAGGACGCTGTATATACGTTCCCTGAGGCTCAAGCCCATCCCTCCTTTCCGGTGATCTGTGTCGTGTCCTTATCTTTTGCAGTAAATATCCAGTATTTCAGCCGGGACGTATGTTTTTATGAAGTCGTCGGAAGACGCCGCGGCTTTCGCTTCCTCAAGATCCGACGGAAGCTTCTTCAGCGCCGACAGCACTTTTTCGCCGGCTCTGTAAAGGTTCGTGTCCACGGGCGCCGGCAGCGCGGTCCCGTTCCTTATGCCCAGGAGAGCGGCCCTGATCATCAGCGTGAACGCGATGTAGGGGTTGGCGGATGGATCCGGGGATCTCAGCTCGGCTCTTCTGAACTCACCGGCAGCTGCCGGGATCCTTATGAGCTGGGACCTGTTCTCGGCGGACCAGGAGACGTATCCCGGTGCCTTCATCCGGCCGAGGCGCCTGTAGGAATCAGACGTGGGGTTGAAGAACAGGGTGCAGGGCACTGCCTTGTCCAGCACTCCGGCTATCAGCTGCCTCTGCTTCTCCGGCGACACTTCGTCCTTCACGGAACAGTTGATGTGGAAGCCGTTCCCCGGGCAACCCTCAAGAGGCTTCGGGGAGAAGTCGGCATACAGCCCGTTGCGCCTTGCCACGGTCCTCACCACTGTCTGGAACGTCATGACGTTGTCGGCCGCAGCCAGGGCTTCGGCATATCTGAAGTCTATCTCGTTCTGTCCGGGCCCTTCCTCGTGATGGGAGCTTTCCGGGCGGATGCCCATCTGCTCGAGCGTCAGGCAGATCTCGCGCCTTACGTTCTCTCCCTTGTCATCCGGGGCTATGTCCATGTATCCCGCGTTGTCGTATGGAGTCTTCGTCGGCATGTTCCGCTCGTCGAGATCGAAGAGGTAGAATTCCTGCTCCGCGCCGAAGAAGAAGGTCAGACCTTCCCGTTCCGCGTCCTTCACGGCTTCCTTCAGCAGCCTTCTGGTGTCGCATTCGAAAGGCGTGCCGTCAGGCCTCGTTATGGAGCAGAACATTCGGACCACCTTGCCGTGCTCCGGTCTCCAGGGAAGCCATGTCAGGGTCTCCGGCTCCGGGTGAAGGAAGAGATCGGACCTCTGCTCGTCGCCGAACCCCGCGATGGCGGAGGCGTCGAAGGCTATCCCATGCTCAAAGGCCCGGGGAAGTTCCTCGGGCATTATTGATATGTTTTTCTGTTTCCCGAATACGTCGCAGAAGGCGAGACGTATGAATTTCACGTCCTCCTCGGAAACGTACTGAAGGACCTCTTCCTTTGAATATTTCATTTCCATCCTCCGTCTAGTTTGCTACATATAACTGCTTATACGGATTGCTGCTGTCCGGCGTGACGACCGTGAACAGGGAATCCATGATCCCGTCAGCGTCCGTCCCGAACAGGCGGCAGTATTCTTTTACATATTTTTCGATCTCCGGGAGATCCTCATCCGATGCCGGCCTTGCCGACACCTGTCCCGGGAACCTTATGTCCCGGCAGTCCGATCTCAGTATCATCTTCCCGCCGTGCATCCCGGTGCACGGGAAATTGCTTACGATGCGGCGGCCGTCCCCGTTCAGGCCCAGCACCACTATGACCCCGCCGGCCTGGTATTCCCCGAGAAAGCTTCCGGCGCATCCGCCGATGACCATCACCGGGATCTTTTCCTTATATGCCTTCATGTGGATGCCGGCCCGGTACCCCGCGTCGCCCTTCACGTATATGGACCCGCCCCTCATGGCGTATCCCGCGGCGTCGCCGGTATTCCCGTGGATCACGATCGATCCGTCGTTCATGGTGTCCCCCACCGCGTCCTGGGCGTTGCCCTTCACGGTGATCTCCGCTCCGTTCAGATATGCGCCCAGAGCGTTGCCCGGGATGCCCTCAACGGTGACTTTCACTCCTGACATTCCGGCACATATGAACCGCTGCCCGAGACATCCGGTAAGGGTGACTTCGTTTCCCGAGTCTCTCACGGCTTCGTTTATGGCTCTGAATTCCAGTCCTCTGGTATCCACTGTCACCATTATACTACACCTCCGAACTTTTTTCTCCGTTTATCAGCGGAATAAATGAGATTTGTTGCAACTTTTTTCGTCAGCTCGAAATCTATGGTGCTGAGAGAGGTCTTTTCCCGAATCAGGGAAGTGTATATGCCGGTCCGCTCGCAGTTGCCGAGGAGGATGAATCCCTTAAGGAGACCGTCCTTCACGTAGAACCTCTTTATCCCGTTGTCCCTGTCTTCAGTCATCTCCCCGTCGTAGGCTCCCGCCGTCATAATGTGGAACCCGAAGAAGCCTATGGAGTTCATGGGGATGGCGTTGTCAAAGGACGAGTCGCCTCCTGCCATGTTCACTCCGGCCGTATGGCCCTGCATGTAGGCATTGGGCAGGATGGCCAGGACCCGGTTTGCGCCGATCGAGGAGTCGAATCCCTCGGTGCAGTCCCCGGCAGACCAGACATGTGGAAGGGAAGTCTCCATCCTTCCGTTAACTATTATGCCGCGGTTCACCTGGCCGCCGGCATCCTTTACGAGCTCCGTGTTGGCTCTCACGCCCACTGCAAGGACCAGGACATCGAAATCGACCTGTGTTCCGCTCTTCATGTATGCCCGGCTCTCCCCGAACCGTACAGCGGTATCTCCCAGCATGAAGCTTATGCCGTTCTCCTCGAGATGCTTCTGCACGAGGGCCGCGCAGTCGGCATCCAGTATGCTCGAAAGCACCCGGTCCGCCAGATCGCATACGGTTATGCTCCCGACCCGCTCCCTGATGCCCTCGGCGCATTTCAGTCCTATGAGACCGGCCCCGACTATAAGGACTCTCGAGTCCGGGGACAGGGCTTTTTCCAGCTCCAGGGCGTCGTCCAGGGTCATGAAGGAGAACTTGCTTTTCACGAGATCCAGCCCCTCGAAGGGAGGAACGAAGGGGCGGGATCCCGTGGCGGCGCAGAAGCTGTCATAGCTTATCTGCTCGCCGTCGTCAAGTGTCACGGTCCTTCCTTCAGGATCCAGGGAAACGGCTCGCCTGCCGTACATGACCCGGCAGCCGTTCCTTTCGTAGAATCCGCCGTCCCGGTATTTCATCCGTTCCGTGTCGGTTTTCCCTTCAAGATAATAAGATATGAGGGGGCGGCTGTACACCGGCCTGTTCTCGGCCGAGATCACGGTGATAGGCCCTTCCGGATCAATCGAGCGTATGCCCTCGATGCAGCCCGTCGCCGCCGCGCCGTTTCCGGCTATGACATAGTGTTTCACAGTTCCTCTCCCCTTTCCTCGTATACTATCGCCCGGTTGGGGCAGCCCGTCACGCAGGCCGGAGCCCCGCAGGAGTTCTCAAGGCAGAGTTCGCATTTCTGCATTATCCCGTCTCCGTCGGGAGACAGGGCCCCGTAGGGGCACACCAGCACGCAGGTGAGACATCCCACGCACTTGTTCCGGTCGATCTTCACCACTCCGTTCCGGTCCTTGGATATGGCTCCCGCTATGCAGCTCTTCACGCATATGGGATTCTCGCAGTGACGGCAGGACACCGCGAAGGTGATCCTGTCCCCGTCCTCCACATGGATCCTCGGGAATATCTTTCTGTCCTTGAGAGCATAGGCCATGTCCTTGAGGCCTGAGTTGGCGAAGGAGCAGTTGTATTCGCAGAGGTGGCACCCGAGGCACCATTCCTCGTTCACATATACACGTTTCATAATTCATTCCCCCGCATGGGAGATCCCCAGGATCTCAAGTTCCTTTTCATTGAGCCCCACGCCTCTCAGCATGAGACGGTTTCCTCTCAGGGCCTCTATGGAGTTTATGCCCATGCCGCCCATTATCTCCATTATCTCATGCCGCCATGCGGTCATGAGGTTCACAAGCCTTGCAGATCCGATGTCCGGGTTGAGTCTCTTCACGAGATCCGGACGCTGGGTGGCGATGCCCCAGTTGCACTTTCCCGACTGGCAGGTGCGGCAAAGGTGGCATCCGAGAGCCAGAAGGGCCGCTGTGGCGATGTAGCAGGCGTCCGCTCCGAGGGCGATGGCCTTCACCACGTCCGCCGCGCTCCTGATGGATCCGCCGGCCACCAGGGACACGTTGTTCCTGATGCCTTCGTCCCTGAGCCTGCTGTCCACTGACGCCAGGGCGAGCTCGATGGGGATGCCGACGTTGTCGCGTATCCTTGTGGGCGCCGCTCCCGTGCCTCCCCGGAATCCGTCGATGGCTATGATGTCGGCCCCGCTTCTCGCGATGCCGCTGGCTATGGCGGCTATGTTGTGGACCGCTGCCACCTTCACTATGACCGGCTTGGTGTAGCGGGTGGCCTCCTTCAGGGAAAACACCAGCTGACGCAGGTCCTCGATGGAATATATGTCGTGGTGGGGAGCCGGCGAGATGGCGTCGGATCCCTCGGGGATCATCCTGGTCCTGGACACGTCCCCCACGATCTTCGCTCCGGGAAGGTGCCCGCCTATGCCGGGCTTGGCTCCCTGGCCCATCTTGATCTCGATGGCCGCCCCGGCGTTCAGGTAGTCCTCGTGGACCCCGAATCTTCCGGAAGCCACCTGGACCACCGTGTTCTCACCGTACTGATAGAAGTCCTCGTGGAGTCCTCCCTCGCCGGTGTTGTAGAGTATGCCCAGCTCTTTTGCGGCTCTCGCAAGGGACGCGTGGGCGTTGTAGCTGATGGAACCATAGCTCATGGCGGAGAACATGACGGGCATGGCAAGCTCCACCTGGGGGGCCATTTCGAAGTCTATCTTCCCGTCGCTGCCCCGTGCTATCCTCTCCGGCTTCTTTCCGAGGAACACCTTCGTCTCCATGGGCTCTCTCAGAGGGTCTATGGGAGGATTGGTGACCTGGGAGGCGTTTGTGAGTATCCTGTCCCAGTATACCGGAAGGGGCTTGGGGTTGCCCATGGAGGACAGCAGCACGCCGCCGGAGGAGGCCTGCTTGTAGATCTCCTTGATCGTGTCGCCCGACCAGTTGGCGTTCTCCCTGAGAGTGCAGTCGCTCTTCACTATCTTAAGGGCCCTTGTGGGGCACAGGGACACGCAGCGCTGGCAGTTTACGCATTTTGCCTCGTCGCTGACCATCATCTTGAATTCGTCGCTGTATGAATGGACCTCGTTGGCGCACTGCCGTTCGCATACCCTGCAGGCGATGCAGCGTTCCCGGTTCCTTACCACCTCAAATTCGGGATATATGAAATCGACTCCCATCAGAATGCGCCCTCCTTTACCGTAACTATCACCGGCTCACCGCCGGCCGGGGCCCGTACGTTCACGGCACCGGGCTCCATGACCCGGATGGCCGCTTCCTCGCTGGCCACGTAAACCATATCGTCCTTTTCGCCCGTCACCATGGACCGGAGCTTCAGCCTGTCGTTCAGGGCCATCAGTCCTCCGCTGAATCCCAGGACTATGGAGAAGGGACCCGTCACCAGAAGGCTCGGGAACACCGTCCTGAGGTATCTCAGCTTGTCCTTCTCGTAGCCGTCCGGCTTTGCCTCTATGGTGCTCCAGAAGGGAGCGGCTATGACGTTCGCCGCCTCTGTCATGGAAAGTCCCTGCCTCCTGACCAGATAGTCCAGGATGTATGTGATGACTTCCGTATCCGTCTGCAGGGTGCACTTGTATCCGAACATTTCTATGAACCTTCGGTTGGCGTCATAGGACGATATCTCTCCGTTGTGCACCACCGAGAAGTCAAGCAGGGTGAAGGGATGGGCCCCGCCCCACCACCCGGGGGTGTTCGTGGGGTACCGCCCGTGGGCGGTCCAGCTGTAGCCTTCATATTCCTCAAGCCTGTAGAACCGTCCCACGTCCTCGGGGAATCCCACGGCCTTGAAGGTGCCCATGTTTTTTCCGCTCGAGAATATGTAGGCTCCGTCGATCTCGGTGTTTATCTTCATGACGGTCCTGGCCACGAATTCCCGCTCGTCCAGCTGCAGGTTCGCGAGGACCGAGGGAAGGGGAGTGACGAAATACCGCCAGATCAGGGGCTCGTCCGTGATCTCGGGCATCTTCCTCGTGGGGATGATCTCACCCTTTACGACCTCGAAATGCTCCCTGAGGAAAGCCTCCACGGATTTTCTGGTGTCCCGGCAGTCGAAGAAGAAATGGAAGGCGTACAGCTCCCGGTATTCCGGATATATGCCGTAGCCGGCGAAACCTCCGCCCAGACCGTTTGACCGGTCATGCATGGGCCTCATGGCCTCGACTATGGTCTCTCCGGACACCCGTCTGCCTTCCCTTGATATGAGGGCCGCTATGGCGCAGCCCGACGGGATCCTGATGCTTCCTTCCTTATACATATTACGCGCGCCTCCGAAAATCAAAAAGGCATCCATTCCCCGCACGGAACGGCCGTGCCGGAAATGAACGCCTTTGCTCATTGAACGCATTTTACACCCCGTAATGAGGTTTGTCAATAGCAGAATTGCATAATTAAGGGAAAATACGGCAAATTTTCGCAGAAAAATGCACAAATTTGAAAGTCGGCAGACGAAAAATTGCAAAAATCCGTAAAAATCGTGAAAAAACCGGATTTTTTTGAAAAAAGTACTTGACAGCCGTTTCCCCGGGGGATATAATGTCGGCAAATGAAGGCAAGGGCGTCTTTGAACCGACGGGTTCAGAGACGCTTCTTCACTTTAAACTTTAAAACAGAATAACGAATGAGAATGAAGGCAAAGGCGTCTTTCATGTGACATGCATGAGGCGCCTTCTTCTTTTTCAGGAAACAGGAAAAAACGAAAAGGAGAACATACATCATGAAAACGATCCCGGAAACATTCGGAAGCATGGTATTCAACGACAGAGTGATGAAGGCCGTCCTTCCCGCAAAGACTTACGCGTCCCTCAAGCACACCATAGACGAGGGAGCGGCCCTGGATCCCGGCGTCGCGGACGCCGTGGCCCAGGCCATGAAGGAATGGGCCCTTTCCAAGGGAGCCACCCACTTCACCCACTGGTTCCAGCCCCTGACCGGGATAACGGCGGAGAAGCACGAGAGCTTCATAGCCCCCTCCCCGGACGGCGGAGTGATAATGGAATTCTCCGGCAAGGAACTGATACAGGGCGAGCCTGACGCGTCATCCTTCCCCTCGGGCGGTCTGAGAGCCACCTTCGAGGCCAGGGGATACACGGCCTGGGACCCCACGTCATACGCGTTCATAAAAGGAAAGACCTTGTGCATACCAACAGCCTTCTGTTCATACGGCGGACATGCCCTGGACAAGAAGACCCCGCTGCTCCGCTCCATGCAGGCCCTCAACAGGCAGGCGCTCAGAGTGCTGAGGCTCTTCGGCAACGACCACGTGAAGAGAGTGGTGTCGTCGGTGGGTCCCGAGCAGGAATACTTCCTTATTACCAAGGAAATGTACGACCAGAGACCTGACCTGAGATTCTGCGGAAGGACCCTGTTCGGCGCGAAGCCGCCGAAGGGACAGGAGATGGACGACCACTATTTCGGAGCCATCAAGCCGAGAGTGGCGGCCTTCATGGAGGAGCTCAACGAGGAACTGTGGAAGCTGGGGATCATGGCGAAGACGGAGCACAACGAGGTGGCGCCGGCCCAGCACGAGCTGGCTCCCATCTACTCCACCACCAACGTGGCCACGGACCACAACCAGCTGACCATGGAGATGATGCAGAAGGTGGCGTCGAAGCACGGCCTGGTATGCCTGCTGCATGAGAAGCCCTTCGCAGGGGTGAACGGCTCCGGCAAGCACAACAACTGGTCCATCGCAACGGACGAGGGGCAGAACCTGCTGTCTCCCGGCGACACTCCCTACGAGAACGCGCAGTTTTTGCTGTTCCTGTGCGCCGTGATCAAAGCCGTCGACGACTACCAGGATCTTCTGAGGATCTCAGTCGCCACTGCGGGCAACGACCACAGGCTCGGAGCCAACGAGGCCCCGCCGGCCGTCATATCCATGTTCCTGGGGGACGAGCTGAACGGGATCCTCGAGGCAATCGAGAACGACACGCCATACAGCGGCGTGGAGAAGACCCAGATGAAGCTGGGGGTGGACGTGCTCCCGAGATTCAACCGGGACACCACGGACAGGAACCGCACCTCCCCCTTCGCCTTCACGGGCAACAAGTTCGAGTTCCGCATGCTGGGCTCGTCCAACAGCATTGCCTGCGCGAACATCATGCTGAACTCCGCGGTGGCAGAGAGCCTCAGGATATACGCCGACCGGCTGGAAGGCGCGGAGGACTTCGAGACCGCGCTGCATGACATGATAAAGAAGACTATACACGACCACAGAAGGATCATATTCAACGGCAACGGCTACGACGACAACTGGATCAGGGAAGCCACGGAGGAGAGGGGACTGCTGAACTACCGCACCACCGCGGACTGCATGCCCCATCTGCTTGACAAGAAGAACGTGGACATGCTCACGTCCCACAAGGTGTTCAGCGTGGAGGAACTGAAGTCCAGATGCGACATCATGCTGGAGAACTACTGCAAGTCCGTGACCATCGAGGCAAATACCATGGCAGACATGGCGAAGACCCTCATCGCCCCGGCAGTCGAGAAGTTCACGGCGGACGTAGCGAAGAACGCGGCATCGAAGAAGGCTCTGGATCCGTCGCTGGCCTGCGCATACGAGACGGGTCTGGTGAAGAAGCTGTCGGAGCTCAGCGACAGGATCGCCGTCAAGGTGGACGAGCTCCAGGACGCCGAGATCTCCCTGAGGGACGCCGGCGACATCATAGAAGAATCGGAAATGATAAGAGACAGGGTGCTACCGAAGATGTGCGAGCTGAGGGTGGCCTGCGACGAGGCCGAGACCATAACGGCCAAGTCCTACTGGCCGTTCCCCACATATTCGGATATCCTGTTCAGCGTAAGATAAGACATATACAGAAAGGCGGCTCAAGATGCTGACCGATGAGATAACGAAACTCATAGAGAGCGCGGCTTCGAAGGAAGTGTTCGGCGTATGGTTCCTGATAGGAGCGGCACTGGTATTCTTCATGCAGGCGGGATTCGCCATGGTGGAGACAGGTTTCACCCGGGCAAAGAACGCCGGCAACATCATAATGAAGAACCTGATGGATTTCTGCATAGGCACGGTGGTTTTCGTGCTGCTGGGCTTCTCCCTCATGATGGCCGAGGACTATGTGCTGGGCTTCATCGGGGTCCCCAATCTGAAGATCCTCACCGATTTCGGAGGATTCCTGAGGGACGGGAACGCTCCGTCGTTCGTTTTCAACCTTGTGTTCTGCGCCACGGCCGCCACAATTGTCTCGGGAGCCATGGCCGAACGCACCAGGTTCGTGTCATACTGCATCTATTCCGGAGTCATATCCCTGTTCGTATATCCGATCGAGGCGGGATGGGTCTGGAACCAGAACGGATGGCTCGTCAACCTGGGATTCCACGATTTCGCCGGATCCGCCGCCATCCATTCGGTGGGCGGCATCACGGCCCTCATCGGGGCCATAATGGTGGGGCCGAGACTGGGAAAATACATAAAGGGCAGGGAAGGCAGAGTGTCAAAGGTCAACGCCATTCCCGGACATTCCATAACCCTGGGGGCCCTCGGATGCTTCATCCTGTGGTTCGGATGGTACGGGTTCAACGGGGCTGCGGCCTGGGACGGCAGTTCCCTGGCGTCCATCTTCGTGACCACCACCATAGCCCCCGCGGTGGCAACCTGCGTGACCATGCTGTTCACCTGGATCAAGAACGGTAAGCCTGACGTGTCCATGTGCCTCAACGCCTCACTGGCGGGGCTCGTGGGCATAACGGCGGGATGCGACGCCATGGACGCGCTGGGATCGGCGGTGGTCGGCATCGTCTCCGGGTTCCTCGTGGTATTCGTGGTGGAGTTCCTTGACATCAGGCTTCACATAGACGATCCCGTGGGAGCCGTGGGAGTACATCTCGCCAACGGAGTGTGGGGCACGGTGGCCGTGGGGCTGCTGGCAAACCCCGACGCCCCCGCAGGGCTTTCGGGACTGTTCTATACGGGAAGCTTCAGGCTTCTCGGGGTGCAGGTCCTGGGGATCCTGGCGATACTTTCATGGACCGGGATCATGATGACCCTCACTTTCCTCATACTGAAAAAGACGGTGGGCCTGCGGGTCTCCCGGGAAGAGGAGATCAAGGGGCTCGACAGGACGGAGCACGGGCTTCCCAGCGCCTACGCGGACTTCGCGCCTGCTGTGGAGAGCCTGGATTACGGATACGAGGGAGCGGTAGCCGTCTCCGGCGAGACGCCGGTGGCTGAAGCCGTCCCGGTGAAGAAAGTGCAGGCCGTAGAGGACGGCACGCCGAAATTCACCAAGGTCGAGATCATCTGCAAGGAGCCCAGGTTCGAGGCTCTGAAGAACGCCATGATGGAGATCGGGATCACCGGCATGACCGTGTCCCACGTGCTGGGCTGCGGCGCCCAGAAGGGACAGCCGGAGTACTACCGCGGAGTTCCCGTGGAAGCCAACCTTCTGCCCAAGATACAGGTCGACATAGTGGTGAGCAAGGTCCCCGTGAGGCATGTGATAGAGACTGCGAAGAAAGTGCTCTACACAGGTCATATCGGGGACGGCAAGATATTCGTATACGATGTTGAAAACGTAGTAAAGGTCCGCACCGGCGAGGAGGGATACGACGCCCTCCAGGATGTGGAATAAGGTAGATCAGTATGTGTTCCATCATATCTTACTGCGGATCCGTCGAAGACGAGGAAGCGTTCCTCGGCGGATTCGGCAGGACCAAGTCCAGGGGCCCTGACGACACCAGGGTCATAACGATCCTGGGAGACGGGGACGCCGCCGGCGTCATGGGGTTCCACAGGCTTTCCATAATGGGCCTGACCCCTTCGGGGATGCAGCCCTTCGAGCTTGACGGCAGCTATGCCGTGTGCAACGGCGAACTCTACGGGTTCGAGAGGGAAAAGGAGAGGCTCAGAACGAAGGGATACACCTTCAGGAGCGGCAGCGACTGCGAGATCATCCTGCCGATGTTCCGGGAATACGGAACGGATATGTTCAGGATGCTTGACGCGGAGTTCGCACTTGTGATATATGATAAGGAGAGCGGAAGCTTCATAGCGGCGAGAGACCCTATAGGGATCCGCCCCCTGTATTACGGATACGACCGGGAAGGCACGCCGGTGTTCGCCAGTGAGGCGAAGAACCTGGTGGGGATCGCCGGAAGGATAATGCCTTTCCCGCCGGGCCACTACTGGAAGGACGGGCAGTTCACCTGCTACCGGGACATGACTGACGTGAAGTCCGTCTGCCGGGACGATCTTGAGACCGCCTGCGGAAAGATCCGGGAGAAGCTGATCTCCGGCGTCGAGAAGCGTCTGGTCTCCGACTCCAAGGTTGGATTCCTTCTTTCGGGAGGCCTGGACTCGTCCCTGGTATGCGCCATTGCTGCAGCGTACGAGCGGAGAAAGGGCGGAGAGCCCATAAAGACCTTCGCCATAGGCATGAGCGAAGACGCCATAGACCTGAAATACGCGAGGGAGGCGGCCGAATACATCGGATCCGACCATACGGAGGTCTTCATGACCCCGGAGCAGGTCATATCGGCTCTTCCCGAGGTCATACACCTGCTGGGGACCTGGGACATCACGACGATCCGCGCCAGCATGGGCATGTATCTGGTCTGCAAAACGGTCCATGAGATGACCGACATAAGGGTGCTGCTCACGGGGGAGATCTCCGACGAGCTCTTCGGTTACAAGTACACTGATTTCGCTCCGGACGCGGAGGCTTTCCAGAGGGAGGCCGAGAAACGGATCCGGGAGCTTCACATGTACGACGTGCTGAGGGCGGACAGGTGCATATCCGTAAACTCCCTTGAGGCCAGGGTGCCTTTCGGGGACCTGGATTTCGTGGAATATGTCATGAGCCTGGATCCGGAGATGAAGCTGAACAGGTACAGCAAGGGAAAATACCTGCTGCGGCACGCCTTCGAGGGACTCGGATATCTTCCGGACAGCATACTCTGGCGTGAGAAGGCGGCATTCTCGGACGCGGTGGGCCACTCCATGGTGGACTATCTGAAGGAATATGCCGAGACCAGGTACACCGAGGAGGAGTTCCGTGAGGGATGCCTGAGGTACAGCCACGGCAGGCCTTTCACGAAGGAGTCCCTCCTGTACAGGGACATCTTCGAGGAATACTATCCGGGACAGGCCGAAATGATAGCGGATTTCTGGATGCCCAACAGGTCCTGGAAGGGGTGCGATGTCAGCGATCCCTCGGCGAGAGTCCTCTCTAACTACGGCGACAGCGGCAAATAGCCGCAAATATGATATATACGGAGATACTCATTGATGGAAAAGATCCTGGTTCTTGATTTCGGAGGCCAGTACGACCTCCTCATCGCCCGCAGGGTGCGGGAGCACGGCGTGTATGCCGAGATATTCCCATACAACAGGATAACTGTTGAGGAGATAAGGGAAGGGGGATACCGCGGGATCATATTCACCGGGGGCCCCAACAGCGTATATGACGAAAGCTCGCCCCATTATGACAGAAAGATCCTTGAGCTGGGGATACCGGTGCTCGGCATATGCTACGGGCACCAGCTCATAGCCTGGATGGCGGGCGGGGAGATAAAATCAGCCGGGAACATAAGTGAATACGGAAAGACGGAAGTCACCGCAAAGTCCTGTGAGCTGTTCTGCGGGATACCCGAGAGGAGCATCTGCTGGATGAGCCACACGGACTATGTCAGCGGGCTGCCCGACGGGTTCGAGGTCACCGCTGTGACGGAGAACTGCCCCTGTGCCGCCATGGCGGACAGGAAGAGGCGGATATACGGGGTCCAGTTCCATCCGGAAGTGACCCATACGGAATACGGCGGCACCGTCCTTTCAAACTTCCTGTTCCGGGTATGCGGATGCACCGGGGACTGGAAGATGGACGACTTCATCGAGAAGACTGTCGAAAAATACAGGCGGGAGCTCCAGGGGAAAAAGGTGCTGTGCGCTCTTTCGGGGGGCGTCGATTCCTCTGTGGCAGCGGTGCTGATGCACCGGGCCGTGGGTGAGAACCTGACCTGCGTCTTCGTGGACCACGGGCTGCTGAGAAAGCACGAGGGAGCCCAGGTGGTAAGGGTGTTCCGCGACAGGTTCAGCATGAAGCTGGTGCGGGTCAACGCCGAGGACCGGTTCCTCGGAAAGCTGGCGGGGGTCACGGATCCCGAAAAGAAGAGGAAGATAATAGGGGAGGAATTCATCCGGGTATTCGAGGACGAGTCCCGGGAGCTCGGGAAGATGGACTATCTGGTGCAGGGCACCATATATCCGGACGTGATAGAAAGCGGAAAAGGGGACGCCTCCACCATAAAGAGCCATCACAACGTGGGAGGTCTTCCCTCGGTGATGGATTTCGAAGGGATAGTGGAGCCCCTGCGGGATCTGTTCAAGGACGAGGTCAGGCAGGTGGGGCTCAAACTGGGCATACCCGAGTATCTCGTGAGACGGCAGCCGTTCCCGGGTCCCGGACTCGGAGTCCGGATCATAGGGGAGATAACGAAGGAAAAGGCCGATACGCTCCGGGAGGCAGACGCCATATTCAGGGAGGAGCTCGAGAAGGCGGGCGTCGCGTCGAGCCAGTATTTCGCGGTGCTCACGGATACGAGGAGCGTGGGCGTCATGGGAGACGCCAGAACATACGGCTACACGGTGGCCCTGAGGGCAGTGACCACGGACGACTTCATGACCGCCGACTGGACCAGGATCCCATATGAGGTGCTGGAACGGGCGTCCGGAAGGATAACCAACGAAGTTAGGACCATAAACAGAGTGGTATACGATATAACGTCAAAACCGCCGGCAACGGTGGAATGGGAGTAGGGAGGCTCACATGACAAAGTACATTTTCGTGACGGGCGGAGTCGTTTCAGGCCTTGGCAAGGGCATCACGGCCGCTTCTCTCGGCAGACTGCTGAAGGCCAGGGGCCTTAAGGTGGCGGCCCAGAAGCTGGATCCCTACATCAACGTGGACCCCGGCACCATGAGCCCCTACCAGCACGGCGAGGTCTACGTCACCGAGGACGGCGCCGAGACGGACCTGGACCTGGGGCATTACGAGCGTTTCATCGACGAGGACCTGAACAAGTACTCCAACCTCACCACGGGCAAGGTATACTGGAACGTGCTCAATAAGGAGAGAAAGGGAGAATACCTGGGATCCACCGTGCAGGTGATACCCCATATAACCAACGAGATCAAGAACTTCGTATACAACGTGGGCAAGCACTCCGACGCCGACGTGGTCATCACCGAGATCGGCGGCACCATCGGCGACATCGAGTCCCAGCCCTTCATAGAGGCGGTGCGTCAGATCTCACTGGAGGTGGGGCGTGAGAACAGTCTCTTCATACATGTGACCCTGGTGCCCTATCTCCACGGCTCCGAGGAGCACAAGACCAAACCTACCCAGCATTCCGTGAAGGAGCTGCAGGGCATGGGCGTGAACCCGAACATAATCATCCTGAGATGCGACGAGCCTCTGGAGGACAGCATATTCGACAAGATATCCCTCTTCTGCAACGTGAAGAAGGACTGCGTCATCGAGAACATAACCCTTCCGAACCTATACGAGGCTCCCCTGATGCTGGAAAAGTCCGGCTTCTCCTCGGTGGTATGCAGGGAGCTGGGCATAGACGCCCCGGAACCGGATCTTGCCGACTGGACCGCCATGGCGGCAAGGATCAAGTCGAGACCGTATACGGTACATATCGGCCTTGTCGGCAAATATGTGGCGCTCCACGACGCCTACCTGTCGGTGGCGGAGGCCATGAGGCATGCGGGATACTTCCACAATACCCACATCAAGATACACTGGATAGATTCCGAGACGATCACGGATGACAGCGCAGAGGAGATCCTGGGCGGACTCGACGGAATCATAGTGCCGGGCGGGTTCGGCAGCCGCGGATGCGAGGGCATGATCGCGGCGGCCCGGTATGCAAGGGAAAAGGAGATCCCGTATTTCGGGATCTGCCTCGGTATGCAGATCATGGTCATAGAGTTCGCGCGGCATGCGGCAGGGATCGAAGGAGCCAACTCCGGTGAGTTCGACGACAAGTGCAGTGACAAGGTCATAGACTTCATGCCCGGACAGAGCGACGAGGTGAACAAGGGCGGTACCCTGAGACTGGGGGCGTATCCCTGCGAGATACAGCCCGGGACCATCATGGAGAAGTGCTACGGATCCCGTCACATCAGCGAGCGGCACCGCCACCGCTACGAATTCAACAACGATTACAGAAAGATTCTTTCGAACTGCGGGCTGACACTCAGCGGCATATCCCCGGACGGACTGCTGGTGGAGACGGTGGAGCTCACGGAGCGTCCGTTCCATGTGGGCGTCCAGTATCATCCCGAATTCAAGTCCCGTCCCAACAAACCTCATCCGCTGTTCCTGGGATTCATAGGAGCGGCGTTCGAAAGGATGAAAGCAGGAAAGGAGTAAGCGCATGCGGTTCACCAAGATGCACGGCCTCGGGAACGACTATCTCTACGTGTACGGAGGAGTCCCCGGGGACATCAGGGACATCTGTACCAGGCTTTCCGACCGTCATTTCGGTGCGGGATCCGACGGTATGATATTCATATCGCCTTCAACAAGGGCGGATTTCAGGATGCGCATATTCAATGCGGACGGCTCCGAGGCCATGATGTGCGGAAACGGGATCCGCTGTGTGGGCAAATACGTATATGAAAAGGGATACACGGACAGGACCCGCCTGACCGTGGAGACCCTTTCGGGCATAAGGAACCTTGAGCTCACGGTCATCGGGGGCAAGGTCAGGTACGTCACCGTGGACATGGGAAAGGCGCAGGTCTCGGAGGATCTCAGGCTTCATGTCTTCGGAGGGGACGTCACGTGCACCCCTGTGTCGGTGGGCAACCCCCACGCCGTGGTGTTCACGGACAATGCGGACGGCGTGGCGCTTGAGCTTCTGGGTTCGCAGATCGGGCAGGACGGCGCATTCCCGGACGGCGCCAACGTTGAATTCGCCGAAGTCACGGGGGACAACAGTCTCAGGATGAGGGTCTTCGAACGGGGAAGCGGCGTCACAATGGCCTGCGGCACGGGAGCCTGCGCGGCAGCCGCTGCGGCAGTCAGCAAGGGAATATGCTCATATGACGCGCCCGTCAGTGTGAAGCTTGACGGAGGTATCCTCGAGGTCACCGTGACAAGGGACATGAGGATCATGATGACCGGTCCCGCAGAGACCGTATACGAAGGGGAGACCGCCTTATGCTGAGACCGAATCTTCATTATTCAGAACTTAAGGATTCATACCTGTTCTACAACATATCGAAAAAAGTGGGGGCATTTCTTGAGGAGCACCCGGGGGAGCGGATCCTCCGGCTGGGCATCGGGGACGTGTCCCTTCCGCTTTGCGGCGCGGTCATTAAGGCGCTGCACGGGGCGGTGGACGACCAGGCGTACAAAAGCACTTTCCACGGGTACATGCCCGAGTGCGGTGCGCCATTCCTCAGGACTGCCATAGGGGAGCATTACAGGAAGAGGGGCATAAACGTCTCCGACGGCGAGGTGTTCGTGTCAAGCGGCGCCAGCGACGAACTTGGGGACATCCTGGACCTGTTCGACAGGGAGAGCGCGGCCCTCATTACCGAGCCCGCGTATCCCGCGTACGTTGACGCCAACGTCATGGCGGGGAGAAGGATCGTGCACCTGCCCTCCGGGGAGAAGGACGGGTTCCTCCCGGATCCTCCCGGGGACGGCGGGGCCGATCTCATATACATCTGCTCGCCCAACAACCCCACGGGAGCTGTGTACGGCAGGGAACAGCTGAAGCGCTGGGTTGACCATGCCAACAAAATCGGGTCCGTGATCATATTCGACGCGGCATATGAGGCTTTCATAGAGGATCCCCTGCTTCCGAGGAGCATATTCGAGATAGATGGGGCGGAGACCTGCGCCGTGGAGATATGCTCCCTTTCCAAGACCGCCGGATTCACCGGCACGAGGCTTGGATACACAGTAATTCCGGAAGCCCTGGTGCGCTGCGGCATGAGCCTGAACTCCATGTGGGTCCGTAACCGGACCACGAAGACCAACGGGGTGTCATATATAATACAGAAGGGCGCTGCGGCGGTATTCACGGACGAGGGACAGAGGCAGATCAGGGAGAACATCGGCGTATACAAAAAGAACGCGAGAGTCCTGACCGGAGCTCTTGACAGGCTGGGGATCTGGTACTGCGGGGGAAAGAACGCCCCGTATGTCTGGATGAAATGCCCGGGCGGCATGGACAGCTGGAGCTTCTTCGATTTCCTTCTGAACGAGGGCCGGATAGTGGGAACTCCCGGCGCGGGATTCGGAAGATGCGGGGAGGGATATTTCAGACTCTCCTCCTTCGGAAGTCCGGAGGACACGGAAGAGGCTGCAGAGAGAATGATGCGGCTTCTGAAATAACGGAAAATGAAAAGGCGGGCGCGCTGGCGTCCGCTTTACCTTTCTCCAAAAAAATGTTCGGGAATATGACTGTGATTTTGGCTTTCCACCTTGCGGGAAAGCCGATTTTCTAGTATACTCTTTTCCGGTGGATCCAGCGACGGAAAGGAGATGCTGCAGTGAAGAAAACAAAGCTCAGGCTGACATTCAACGCGCCGGTGGTGCTGGGGTTCGCGGCATTATGCCTCGTCGTGCTCATAGCAGGGCTCATCAGCAAGGGGGCCAGCACGCGCCTGCTGTTTTCCACATACCGTTCGTCCCTGCTTGATCCCCTGACATACGTCAGATTCCTAACCCATGTGGCGGGCCATTCCGGCTGGGAACATTTTCTCGGAAACATGGCCTACATCCTGCTTCTCGGCCCAATGCTTGAGGAAAAATACGGTTCACTGAAGCTGCTCATAATGATGGCTATATGCGCCGTCATCACCGGAGTCATAAACTACATCCTGTTTCCTAACATCTCCCTTTGCGGGGCGTCGGGCATCGTGTTCGCCTTCATCCTGCTGACTTCCATCACCAGTTTCAGGGAAGGAGAGATCCCACTGACCTTCATCCTGGTGGCGGTGATCTATCTTGGACAGCAGGTTTATCAGGCCATTTTCGTCCGCGACAACGTCTCGAACCTCTCGCATATAATCGGCGGGATCGTGGGCGGCGGCTTCGGATACCTGATGAACAGGAAGCCGAAGAAAAAAGAATAGCATCACAGAGTTACAATTCTCCCAATACACGCAGGAGGTTACCCATATTATGAAAAAGATCCTATCTCTGTTACTTGCGGTCATGCTGGCGGCCGGAATCCTCGGCGGGATCCATGTCGCAGCCGCTTCTTCAGACATTTCCGACTGGGCTGTGGCCGAGGTTAACGCGGCGTCCGCTGCGGGACTGGTGCCCGACAGCCTCATGAAGGACTTCAAGTCACCGGTAACGAGAGGCCAGGTGGCTGAGATGTTCGTAAGGCTGATCGAAAGATCATACAACATGAAGATGCCCGATATACTCGCAGCAAAGGGACTTTCCGTGAACGAGGGAGTCTTCTCCGACACCACGGACATAAATGTCATTTACGCCAATGCTCTCGGCATCATAAACGGCACCGGACAGGGGAAGTTTTCTCCGGACGGCACCCTCAAGAGAGCCCAGATCGCGGCGATCATCAACCGGGCCGCGAAGGTGGTCGGCATCCCGACCGACGGGTATACCCATGAGTTCAGCGATATAACCGGCAACTATTCCTGGGCGGATCCGGAGCTGGGCTGGCCGGTGCACGCAGGCGTCATCAACGGCGTGGGCCAGGGCAGATTCAGCCCAGGCGGAGACCTGACTACCGAGCAGGCAATTGCCATCACCTACCGCGCATACAAAGCCCTTACTTCAGGCTTCTCCTATCCCGACGGGATCAGCGCCCTGTTCAGAGGGGCCATGGATATAATGACGGAGTATTACGGAGCCCTGGCCGAGTACCACGAGGCGAACTACAAGGGCGACACTGCAAAGGCTACAGAACTTGCAGCTGAAGCCAACAGCATGGCGCTTGCCCTGGACAGTGCTCTCACGGCAATAGACGGATATATGATGACAGACAAAGAGGAGACTCTGTACATGGAGACCTCCATCCTGAACGTCAGCAGGCTCAGAGAGGCCAAGATAGCCTTCGGAGGCCCTGCTGAAGGGGATACGGTGCGTGAAGAGTTCAGGAAAGCCATGGATGACTATGTGACCCTGCTTACCGAGTATTACGCATTCTTCGATGCGGTGAGGGACGGCTCTGACAGCACGATGCAGTTCACCACCTATCTGGCTGTATTCAATGAGATCAACACGCGCTTCAGCAACCTGCTGCCCGAAACGAAAGCGGAAGCTGATCTCAATCTGGAGACCCTGGCCAAGCTCAAGGGCATGGTCGAAGAGCACAGGAAATAAGGAAGAAAACAAAAACTACAAATATATTCGGAGGAAATTATGATCAAGCTCACGCCCCCAATGGGATGGAATTCCTGGAACACTTTCGGATCGGAGATCGATGAGAAGCTCATTATGGAAACGGCCGATGTAATGGCAGAGTCCGGACTCCTGGAATGCGGATACGACTATCTGGTGATCGACGACTGCTGGTCCCTTAGAAAGAGAGACGAAAACTACAAACTGGTCCCGGATCCCGAGAAATTCCCTCACGGCATGAAATACGTGGCTGACTACGTCCATTCAAAGGGACTGAAGTTCGGCATGTACTCCTGCGACGGATACAAGACCTGCGCGGGATTCCCGTCTTCCTACCAGTACGAATTCATCGACGCCGAGACCTTCGCGTCCTGGGGAGTCGACTATCTCAAATACGACAACTGTTACAAGCCGGTGACGGTGCCCGGAAAGCTCCTGTACCACAAGATGGGACTGGCCCTCGAGAACTGCGGCAGGGACATCATGTTCTCCGCCTGCAACTGGGGCGTCGAGAACGTCCAGGAATGGATCAAGGAGACCGGAGCGCACCTCTGGAGATCCACCGGTGACATCCACGACAACTGGGAATCAATCAAGGACCTCACCCATCAGCAGATAGCCCTGCAGCCTTACAACGGACTGGGATGCTTCAACGACATGGACATGCTGGTTGTAGGCATGAACGGAAAGGGGAACGTGGGATTCGGCGGATGCACGTATGACGAGTACAGGACCCACTTCGCGCTCTGGTGCCTGCTCAATTCTCCACTCATGATCGGATGCGACATCAGGATCATGACACCCGAGACGAAGGCGATCCTCATGAACAAGGAGCTTATCGCCATCAACCAGGATCCCGCAGGCCGCCAGCCCTGCATGCTCATGGGAAGCAAGGACGGCCCAAAGGAGCAGACATACGTCTGGTACAAGCATCTTGAAGGCGGAGACCTGGCGATCGGTCTGTTCAACATGTCTGACAATCCTTCATATCCGTGGGTCGGCTTCGAGCAGCTGGGCGTGGACCACACCTCAGGCAAGGACCTGAAGATAAGGGACGTCATGAACCAAAGAGACCTTGGCATCTACCACGACATGTTCTCGACGGGGCTCGAGCCCCACTGCTGCAAGGTGTTCAGATGCACACTGGTGCCGGCTGACGGGAATTACAATATTTCCTTCATAAACGGCTGATCAGTTTCGCGCATGGACGGGCATTGCAGCAAATGCGGCAGGGAACTGACCCAGGATGAGATCGGGGCCAGCCGCAAGTTCATAAACAAGGGTACCACCGAGTTCTTCTGCCTCGACTGCCTGGCTGAAAGGTTCAAGGTCACAAGGGAGCTCATCGAGGAAAAGATAGAATACCTGAGGCAGCACGGCTGCACCCTGTTCCCGAAGAAATGAGGAAAAAGGCCATCGCAGGCACGGAAAAACCGGCTGCGGTGGCCATATTATTCGTATGGCTGAACTCTTAGAAAAGAGTGTGCGGATCCCCGAAAAGATCTATACACTTGAAAAATCAGACGTTCTGAGGTACAATAATCTCCAGGAGCAGGAGCGCCGTCCGGGATAAGATGACCGGAGATAACTCCTGTGTTGTTATTTCCCGATTACTTTACGACGATCTAAGTGAGGCATTATGAGCAATTTTGAGACCCTTAGGGAAATAGGCGAGAAGTTCAGACTGGAAGGCGAGCTTTATTCAGTCGACGTGATCACCAACGGAAACATCAACAGCACTTACAAAGTCACATACAGGAAAGGCAGCGACTACCTGAAGTCGTATATCTTCCAGAGAGTTAATACCGGAGTATTTCACAATCCCATTGACATCATGGAAAACATCGACAAGGTCACCACATACATGCGGGAGCATTTTCCGAACGATGTCTGTCTTCATTTCCACCACACCGATACAGGAGAAAACTATTACATTATAGATGATTTCTTCTGGAGAGTCATGAACTATGTGGACTCTATAACCTTCAATACCCTGGACGACCTGACGGTCATAGCGTCAGTCGGTGAAGCTTTCGGAAAGTTCCAGATGCAGCTGGCTGGATTCGACGGAAGCCTTCTTCACGAGACCATCCCGAACTTCCACAACACCCACAAGAGACTGGACAAGTTCCTGAAGACAGTAGAGGAGGATCCCTGCGGGAGAGTGAAGGACGCTCTTCCGGAGATCCTGTACATAAAGTCAGTAAAGGAGACAGCGGAGAACCTGTCCCTGAGATACGACAGCGGTGAGATCCCGAAGAGGGTCACCCACAACGACACCAAAGCGAACAACGTCCTTTTCGACCGGGACACAAAGAGACCTATAGTTGTCATAGACCTTGACACGGTGATGCCCGGTATGTCAATGTACGATTTCGGCGACGCCGTAAGGTTCATAGCCAGCACGGCTGCTGAAGACGAGCCGGATATCAGAAGGATCTTCTTCGATACAGGCAAGTTCAGGGCTTTCGCCAAGGGTTTCCTGTCCCAGGTGAAAGGCGCCCTCACGAAGGACGAGATTGACAATCTGGTTCTGGCCACATTCTCCATAACGATAGAGCTGGCATCCAGATTCCTTGACGACTATCTCTCGGGAGATACGTATTTCAAAGTCAACTATCCGGGCCACAACCTCGTAAGGACAAGAGCCCAGATAGCCCTGGCAAAGGATATTCTGAGAAAATCAGACGAGCTCAACTGGATAGTCCAGGAAATCGCGAGAAGATAGTAAAGAAAAAGAAAAACGGAAAGGGACCGTACCGGATCACTGAGTGTGAAGGGTAACGGTCCCTGTTTGTTATACCCGTTATTTCCCGTGTTTTACAGGAATCTTATCAAACGCCGGACCTCTGTGTACTATGGTTTTTGTGAACAGCCATTTCGGATCAAGCAGATTGGAATCGCAACGGGGGGACTCTGACCACCCGCTCTGGCTGGTGTTTGATGAGAAGTCTTCGTCATCATTAAGGAAGAGCCATATATCTCCTTCGTGGGTCTGTGAACAGAAGAGGACAGAACCGTCCGCGCGGTAAAAGCACAGATCTTCCGGCATGTTCAGCGGGCCGTAAACCATTTGCTGGTCATACCAGTACTGTAACCCTTTCGTATATGATTTGAGAAATCCCTTTGTTCTTTCGTTGCATCTGAACACGTAAAGAAGATCGACCGACTTTTCGGACAGCATAGAGACAAAGCACAGATCATTTTCATTCGGGAAAGAAGCCGGTTCCGGCGTCCAGTCAAGGATACTGTGCTGGTAACGTCTGAACGAAAAGAAAGCTGAATATCTGAAGCATGAATCGATCAGGGATATATATTCTTTCCCGGAGATATCAGTGTTTTCGCCCAGCCTTTCTCTCAGCCCTTCGTCGTAATAATAAAACTTCATTTGAAACCGCCTTTTGCTGAATTACCCGTTTTTATTCTGCAAACAATTCTATTATCCTTCCGATTATCTCGGCAGACTTTTCCATGCCCTCGAGGGATATATGCTCGTACGGCCCGTGGAATGCGAACCCTCCGGTCCCGAGATTCGGAGTGGGAAGCCCCATGAACGACAGTCTCGCTCCGTCAGTCCCTCCTCTTATGGGCTCATGGGACGGAACGAGCCCGGCGCCCTCGATGGCACGGTTCGCTGTCTCGACGACCCGGAACGCGGGCCTGATCATCTCTTCCATGTTCCTGTACGATTGCTTTATCGTGAGTTTCGCAGTGCCCGGCCCGTATTTCTCATTTATGAGCTTTTCGATATGGATCAGGGTGTCCTGCCTTGCCTGGAAATTCCCGGCCCTGTGGTCGCGGACTATATATCTGAGGACAGCCTTTTCACAGTCTCCGCTCATCTCGCAGAGATGGAAGAAGCCTTCGTAGCCCTCCGTATCCCGCGGGGTCTCGCCCGCCGGGAGCATGGAGTTTATCTCCATGGCGACAAGGCACGCGTTTATCATCTTGTCCTTCGCTGAGCCTGGATGTATGTTGAATCCCTTTATGTCGAATACAGCAGAGCAGGCGTTGAAGTTCTCGTACACGACCTCCCCTTCGGGTCCGCCGTCCACGGTATATGCCAGTTCCGCGTCAAATTCATCAAGGTCGAAGTTGTCTGCAGAAGTGCCGACTTCCTCATCCGGTGTGAATGCGATCGATATCCTTCCGTGGGGTTTCCCGCTCTTTATGATCCGCTCCACGGCGCAAAGGATCTCGGCAACACCGGACTTGTCGTCCGCCCCGAGAAGGGTATGGCCGTCTGTGGTGATGAGGGTCCGTCCCTTCATGCCTTTCAGGTGAGGAAACTGCTCGGTTCCGATGGTCCTTCCGGAATCCGAGAGGACGATGTCGCTACCGTCATAGTTCTCGTGTATCACCGGATTTACGGGATAATCAGAGAAGTCCGGGGATGTGTCGATATGGGAGATGAAGCCTATCTTCGTTTTGCTTTCGTATCCCGGCGTCGCGGGAACATGCCCGTAGATGTAGCACATGCTGTTGCGGCGCGCGTCTTCTATGCCGATCTCCTTCATATCCCCGACCAGCATGTCCGCCAGAACGAACTGTTTCTCCGTGGTTGGGACGGTCTCCGACTTGTCGTCGCTGGAGGTCGGGACCCTGACGTATCTGAGAAATCTTTCTAGTAAGGTCATGGTTTAATCCTCTCATTTGTCCGTAGTAAACAAAAGGAAGCCGCAGCACTGCCGCAGCTTCCTCTCGTCAGATTGTTTTCAGGTTATTTGAGCACGTTATACGCCCTGTAGACTATCAGTATGGTCTGCTCGAGCGTAAGGTCTCCGCCGGGATTGAACTTGTTTCCGCCCACGCCCTTGATGATCCCGTTGGCTACGGACCAGCCGAGCTCGGAATCGACCCATGCGTAATTGGCCGTGATGTCGGTGAAGTTGTGACCGTATCCGGTGGTGTCATGGCCCATGACTCCGGCTATCCTGTTTATGATCGCCGTGATGTGGGCTCTCTTGAGCAGCCCGTCAGGGGAGAATTTGTTGTCCCCCGTGCCCTTTATGATCCCCAGGGCATTGGCGCAGATGACATCGGTATCATCCGTGTCGGTGAAGGGCTTGTCATCCACATCCGTGAAGATGCCCTTTTCCATCAGGATGGTGGAAACTGTCTTGCCGGACGCCTTCTCGAGAAGGTTCATGAAGAGTTTTGCCACCTCTCCTCTCTTGACAGGGGAGGTGTAGTTCTTGCGGAGCTCTTCCGGGACGAGTCCCGCTGAGATGGCCGCCTTCACCTCGTCTTTTGCCCACGGGGAGACGCCTTCAAGGTCTTCGTCCTTTACGGGCTCGTTGACCGTAAGCTTCAGAACGGCGTATCCCTCGCCGAACGCGTTCGATGCGCACACGGCGAAAGTGTACGTTCCCGGATTCTCGGGAATGCCCATGAGGAAACCTGTATCAAGTACGGTGATGCCCGACATGGCGAGTTCATTCGGCTCGCCCGGATTCAAATAGAGAGTGAAGGATACATCCTCACCGGTGTACTTGAGGCCGAAACCGTAGTATTCGCCTACCGTGGCGTCAGGCAGCACTTCAGTGGTGATCCTCGGAGGTTCCCCGTCAGGTTCCTTTTCAATGACAAGGACCTTCACGGCACTGGAATATACCATGCCGCCGTTGGAATCGCTTACGCGGCATATATAGTAGCTTACGCCTGCCAGGGTGGTGTCCACGGTCAGGGTGTCGGTCATCGCGTCATCGGTCAGGATGGCCTTGATGAGAGGAAGGTCACCGTTGGGTGTCTCGTACCATATGTATTCGAGATCATATCCGTAGGGCGAATTTGCGGCGCAGTACAGCTGTAGCGGTTCTCCGACGTAAACTTCCATTGATGTGACGATGCCGGTGATCACCGGAGGTTCGGCGGTGCCGGATACCTGTATGAGAGCCGCTTCGCTCGTCACGGAATAGTGCCCGTCCTCCAGCACACAGTAGATCATCGCTCCGTCGAGCCCCGACCTTATCCCTGAGAAGAAGTATTCATATTCCGAAGAGTCATTTTGATGGAAGCCGCCCCAGTAATTGCCGGCGTACTGCTCCCATTCGGGGGTGCCTTCATATTCGCTTATATTGTACGTCTGTCCGTTGTATATAAGGTACCATGTGACGGCGGTGATGGGGGATTCGCTGTATACTCTCACAGTGTAGCGGACATCTCCGCCTTCCGGGACCACGTAGTTCTGGGGCTGCAGGGTGATCACGGGTTCCGAGGGAGCTGCGGACACCGCGACTGCCAGCAGTGAGACCAGCGCGGCGATGATAAGTATGACCGAAAGTTTTTTCATGCTCTTACTCCTTTTTTATGTATGTTTTGTTCCTTAATACTTTCCGGAGATGAGTTCCTCGAAGGTTATCTCGCGTCCCAGTTCCGCGGATCTGTATATGCCGTCGATGATGGCCTGGTTGTAGAAGATCTGGGATGTGGGCACCGGGGCCGGCCCCCCGGTCTCTATGGCGTCGAGGAAGGAGCGTATCTTCATTTCAAACAGCTTGTGCCACTCCTCGCCTGTGTCTATCTTCGGGATGACGGTCTGGACCCTCTGGCCCAGCTCGTCCCGGTAGATGGTGAGAGGCCCTACGGATCCGTTCCAGCAGTCAGTGGACGGGATCCTGAGGGCTCCCTCGGTGCCGAGTATGACTGTGTCGCCCGGGGTGTTTAGATGCATCGCCCAGGAGATCCTGAAGTCCAGGACTATATCTCCTTCCAGCCTAATGAAGCCGGCTGCGAAGTCGTCGACCCCAAACTTTTCCGCGCCTTCCTTCCCGAGGGGATTGTACTGCGGATTCTTTCCGAAATAGTCGGAAGTGTAGCCGGAGACCGTCACGGGCTTCGGATATCCGATAGCGTTGAGGACCATGTCGAGGGAGTAGCAGCCTATGTCGCCCATGGCTCCTATCCCGGCCGTGTCCTTTCTGAAGAATGATTCGTTCCCGGGGATCCCTCTCCTGCGTCCGCCTCCGGTCTGTATGTAGTAGATCTTTCCGAGAGTGCCGGATTCGCAGATCTTCTTCACCAGCTGCATGTTGGCGTCGAACCTGGGCTGGAATCCCAGAGTCACGAATGCCCGGCTCTTTTCCTCGGCTTCCATGATCCGCTTCGCTTCCGCGAGGGTGTCTGCGAAGGGCTTTTCAAGGAGCACCGGTATATCATGCTCGAGGGCATACACAGCGCAGTCGGCGTGCTGGCTGTTGTATGTGCATACGCTTACTCCGTCAAGGTCTTTTCCGTCGTCGATGAGTTCCCTGTGGGAGGGATAGAACCGGACTCCCTCGAGTCCGAAGCCTTCGATCCTTTTTTCGGCTCTTCCCGGCACGATGTCGGCCGCAGCTACTATCTCAACGTCCGGCTGCTTCAGATAGTTCTGTATGTGGGCGTAGGAGATGCCGCCGCATCCGATGATCCCTATCCTGTATTTTCTGTCCATGTCTGTTATTACCTCTTCATATACAAGTATGACAGGACCGGCCCGTTTGCACGGGCAGTCCTGCCATCAGGTTCAGCTTACCACTCGAAGGATTTCAGGTATTCGATGCTTGCCTTCACGGAATCAAGCCTGGAAAGACCCATGGAAGGCTCGTCCTGCTCGACTATGACCCACTCCGCGCCTGCCTTGACGGAAGCGTCGATGATGCGGGGCATATCCTGCATGCCGTGGCCGCAGGGACGGAATTCGAAGGTGGAGGGCTCGTCGTCCTTCTTTTCGTCATCCATGCCGATGAGGGCGTACAGATGCTGCGGGAGCTTGCCGCTCATGTGAAAGTCCTTGAGGTGTACGACGGGAGCTCTGCCGGAGTACTTGAGGATGAAGTCGGCGGGATCTTCGCCGCCTACGTTGACCCAGCATGTGTCGAGCTCGGTCTGGAGGTTTTCCTTGGGGATCCTGCTGTACAGGATGTCTATGCCGTACTCTCCGTCCACTTTTCTGAACTCGAAGTCATGGTTGTGGTAAAGGAGGATGAGGCCGTACTCGCGGGCCTTCTTGCCCAGCTCGTTGATCTCGTCGATCATGGCGAAGAAGTGGTCTCCGCCCGGTCTGCGCTCTTCGGTCACGTAGGGAACGACTATGTATTTGCATCCGAGGGTGCGGTAGGTCTCGAAAGTCTTGTCGGGTTCGTTGAGCATGTCGAGGATCGGCACGTGCGCGGAGATCGGAACCAGACCGAGAGCATCGCAGACGCCCTTCACGTATTCCGGTGAGTGCCCGTAGAGGCCTGCGAGCTCCACTCCGTCATAACCCATTTCCTTCACTTTGCGGAAGGTATCGACGATATCGGCCTCGGCCTCGTCGCGGATGGAATAAACCTGAACACCAATTGGCAATGACATTTTTATGTCCTCCTGATAATATATTGTCAGTTTTACGGAAGAGCGGCTTTCACGGCCCCTCTTCCCACCTCTCCATTATATATTACCCACTTGTCAAAATCAAGATTTTTTCGGTTTTCCCGGGCCACAGAACGCAAAGTGATGCATTTTCGGTTTAATGACGGCTCCGGAGCTCCGTGAAGCCCGTATTTTCGGCAAATTTCAGAGCCTTTTTGTGGTCTGTCCGCATTGACTTTTCGGGCCCCGTCCTATATAATTTCCTTAATAAGCTTATGGGACTACAAATATTGAAAGGTACGGTGTATCAATGGTCAATGATGTTGCTGCCATGAAGATCGAATACGAAGGCCTGACCTTCGACGACGTGCTGCTGATACCGGCGAAGAGCGAGGTGCTGCCGAACACGGTATCGCTGAAAACGAAGCTGACGAACAGGATAACCCTGAACATACCCCTGATAAGCGCGGCCATGGACACGGTCACCGAGGCCGGACTTGCCATAGCCATGGCGAGAGAGGGCGGCATCGGGATCATCCACAAGAACATGACCACGGAGCAGCAGCGCGACCAGGTGGAGCGTGTGAAGAGAAGTGAGAACGGGGTCATAACCAATCCCTTCTTCCTGCACCCCGACAACTATGTCTACGAAGCCGACGCCCTCATGGGCAAGTACAAGATCTCCGGAGTGCCGATCTGCGACAACGACGGGAAACTGGTGGGCATCATCACCAACCGCGACCTGAGGTTCATGTCCGACTTCAATGTCCCGATCAGGGACGTCATGACCTCGGAGAACCTGGTGACGGTCCCCGTGGGCACCACTCTGGAGCAGGCCAGGGAGATCCTCAGACACCACAAGATCGAGAAGCTCCCCATCGTGGACGAGAAATACAAGCTGAAGGGCCTCATCACCATAAAGGACATCGAGAAGGCCGACAGATATCCCAACGGAGCCAAGGACGAGAAGGGCAGGCTGCTGTGCGGTGCCGCCATCGGAGTCACGAAGGACGTGGTGGAAAGGGCGGGAGCTCTTCTTGAAGCGGGCGCGGACGTGCTGGTGCTGGATTCGGCCCACGGACACTCCCAGAATATCCTGAAATGCATCGATCTGATCAAGTCCACGTATCCGGACTGCCAGCTGATCGCCGGCAACATAGCCACGGCCGAGGCCGCAGCGGACCTGATCTCCGCCGGAGCGGACGCCATCAAGGTCGGTATCGGTCCCGGTTCCATATGCACCACCCGTGTGGTGGCGGGCATCGGCGTGCCCCAGATCACAGCCATCATGAACGCATATTCCGTGGCGAAGGACGCGGGCATCCCCGTCATCGCCGACGGCGGCATCAAATACAGCGGCGACCTGCCGAAGGCCATCGCCGCGGGAGCCGATTCCATCATGGTGGGATCGCTGCTGGCGGGCTGCGAGGAGTCTCCCGGTGAATCCGAGATCTACCAGGGCAGAAGGTTCAAGGTATACCGCGGGATGGGATCCATGGCGGCCATGGAAAAGGGCTCCAAGGACAGGTACTTCCAGGAGAACGCAAGGAAGCTGGTCCCCGAGGGAGTCGAGGGAAGAGTCCCCTACAAGGGACCTCTCGCCGACACCGTGTTCCAGCTCATGGGCGGCCTGAGAGCCGGCATGGGATACTGCGGGACCGGCACCATAGAGGAGCTGAAGGAAAGAGGAAGATTCGTGAAGATGTCCGGAAACGGTCTGAGAGAATCCCATCCTCACGACATAAACATAACGAAGGAAGCGCCGAACTACAGCGTTCACGTGGACTGATACAATATGGAACAAAAAGGTCCGCCGGGGCATCGTGCCTGCGGACTTTTTTCCGCAAGAAGGGGATTTTCAGCATGGGAAGAACGAACAAGACAGTGATCTGCCTGGCCCTCGTCATACTGATTATATGGGGCTTTGCCCTTTCGGCAGGCAGTGCGGCTCCCACGGGAGACGGCATACGCAAGGCGATCTATTACTACTGGCTGTTTTCCGAGAAATACAGGAACGGCGGGGAGGATGAAGAAGCGCAGGCCCCGGCCGCAGGTGAGCGGGAGGGGGACATCCTTGTCGTGCACGTGTCGGAGAACGGCAGCGACACCTCGGGAAACGGGACCCTTGAAGCCCCGTTCGCCACATTGCAGGGAGCCCTCGCAAAGCTCCGGGAAACATCCCGCGAAGGGTTCGCCGGAGTGACGGTCCGTCTGTCAGACGGGGTGTACAGGATAACGGAGCCGATAGCCGTTGACGACGGGGACAGCAGCGCGGCATGCCCCCTTACGATAGAGGGCTCCGGAGATTCCCTCATATGCGGCGGAGTATATCTTGAAAGCGGAGATTTCACGCCGGCCTCAGGGGAGACGGCGGAGCTGTTCCCGGATGAAGTCCGGGACAGTATCGTGATGATCGATCTGAAACAATTCGGATATACGCCTGAAAAGATAGCCTCAATGAAGAGCTCGCGGAACTATCTCCTGAAGGCGGTCATGCTCTCGAAGAACGGTTCGCTGCAGACCCTCTGCAGATATCCGGACGGGGACTGGTCCTTCATCCCCGAGGGCTGGATGCTGGATCAGTACGGAGATGTGACCACGGTTACCGACAACGGCAGCGATCCCGAGCACGAGGCGAAAAAGTATGTTATAAGGTACGACTCGGAACTGGAGGATCACGTCCGCTCCTGGTCCATGAGCGACACCGTATTCGTCGCTGCCCGCATGAACCAGCTGTGGTGCACGGACAATACATATGTCCTGGGATTCGATCCGGACGACACGCTCATGATACTGCCGTATACCGGCGGATACAATCCGGTGCCGGGAGGCATATTCTACTGGTACAACGTGCCCGAGGAACTGGACGCGCCGGGAGAATACTACGTATCGGATGACGCGGTCCTCTACTACCTGCCGGGCGATGACTTTGAAACGTCCTCGTTCACCCTGCCGGTCTCGGAGGGCCTGATGGACATACAGGCAGACTGCGTCACCCTGAGGAACATAAGGTTCGACGCATCGGCTGAATCAGGCATCACCGCACAGGGAAACGGCATCACGGTGGAAGGCTGCGAGATCTCGACGGTCAGGGGAGACCACGCCCTGAGATGCAAGGGGAACGGGATAACCGTCGCGGGATGCGAGATACACGACGTGGCGCAGACCGCGATTGACATCGACTCGGGGGACCTCATAAACCTCGTGAAGGGAGATTCAGTCGTATACAACAACAGGATCTACAGATTCGGGATAAACAACTGGCCCTACACCATGGGAGTGAATCTGGACGGGGCGGGGATCACCGTATCCCATAACGAGATATATGACTCGAAGACCAGGGGCATATACTGGGACGGGGCATACATGACCATTGAGTTCAACAACGTGCATGACGTGCTGACGGCGTCCGACGACATCGGGGCGATCAGCTGCGACAACCGCGACCACGCGTGCAACGTCATCAGATACAACTACATACACAGGATAGGGTGCACCGGGGTCCTGAAGGATATAAACGCGAGGTTCCCGGACTACAGGTACATGGGATGTGCCGCCGTATACGGGGACTTCAGCGGCAGCTACTATGAGTGCTACGGCAACGTGATAGAGACCGTGAACGGCGGTGGATTCTACGGATACGGCCGCTGCATCAGCATACACGACAACCTGATCATAGACTGCTCGGGATGGTACGTGATACTGAACAGCTACGAGTACGAGGATTACTACAATCTCGGAAAAGGCGGAAGCATCGGACTGCCGGGACATGTGCGCAATGAGGCATGGGCCGAGGCAAATCCGGATCTTGCTGGCCTCGTGACGGATCTATCGCAGGTCGAAAGCACGGATCCGCGTGGATACGCGATGCCCGCGGGGATCGAAGTGCGCAACAACTGGATCCACTTCAACAAGTTCATACGGGATTTCACCAACTGGGGCATAGCCCCCTACAGCATCGGAAAGGCCATATACGCTTTTTCGGGCGACAGCATAGACGTCCCGGAGAACTCACATTCCAACAGGAACGTTTCAGTATACAACAGCAGACGTGAGACATATACCATCGAGGAGCTCCTGGAGAAGGCAAAGGACGTCATCGACCTGAACTACGGGACCTTCATTCAGATGGGGACCGTGACTGACTGACCGGAGAAAGATTATGTACGCAGCATCACTCAAAACGAACCGGATGAGATCCCCGGTCGGTATCAGTGCCGGCCCTGTGAGACTGTCCTGGATACCCGAAGAGGGAAAACACCAGACCGCTTTCCAGGTGGTCATAAGCTGTCCCGGGAAACTGCTTTTTGACAGCGGCAAGATCATGTCTGGAGACACGCGGTACGATCCAGGGATCCTTATCCCTTCGAAGACCCGCGCCGACTGGGCCGTCACTCTCTGGGATGAGGACGGGAAGCCCGGCAGGGCGGTCTCCTCGTACTTCGAGACGGGACCGTCCAGGGAGGACATACAGGCCGGATGGATAGAGCCCGAGCTTGAGAAAAGATCCGCTTATGTCACCGCGGCAGACCCGCTGTACCCGGCCTCATACCTGAGAAGGACATTCACCCTGGGAAAGCCGGAACAGGCCAGGCTTTACATAACCGCCCACGGCGTTTACGATGCGTATATAAACGGGGAGCACGTGGACGGGTATTTCATGGCTCCCGGATCAAGTCAGTACGACAGAAGGCTCCAGATCCAGACCTACGACGTGACAAAGCTGCTCAGGGACGGGGAAAACGAGATCCTGGTCTCCATAGGGGACGGCTGGTACCGGGGAAGCATGGGCTGGCCCATGAAAAGGAACACCTTCGGGACGCAGCTGGGACTTCTGTGCCAGCTGGAGGCTGACGGCAGGACCGTCCTCGTGACGGACGGCAGCTGGCAGGCCAGCCAGGACGGGCCCCTGGGGCTCAACGACATGATGAGGCTCGAGTCATACGACGCGAACAGGGAGATAACCGGGTGGCACGGAGTGAAGGTGACCGGGGAGCCTCTTGACAATCTGGTGGGAAGCTGTCTGCCCCTGGTGCCCCATGAGCGGTTCGGTGCAAAGCTCATCACCGCTCCGAACGGGGACAGGATCCTTGATTTCGGACAGAATTTCGCCGGATACGTGGAATTCGACCTTGAGGCGACCGGCGGCGAGACCATCCGCATGCAGTTCGGGGAGGTCCTGAACGAACAGGGCAATTTCCAGGTGTCACACAACATGAATCCGGACATGCCCTACGCCGACCAGAAGCTTGAATACATCTGCAGGCCCGGACGCAACCGCCATCACCAGCTGAAATGCTATTACGGCTTCCGGTATGTGAAAATCGAGACCGGGCTTGAGATCGACGGCAGCGAGTTCACGGGGGTCGCGGTCTATTCCGACATGGAGCAGACCGGCGCCTTCAGCTGCGGCAACGAAAAGGTCAACAGGCTGTTCGGGAACTGCATATGGTCCATGAAGAGCAATTTCGTTGACATCCCCACGGACTGTCCCACAAGGGAAAAGTCCGGGTTCGGTGGAGACCTTCAGGTGTTCTCCGAGACCGCGATGTATCTCATGGACAGCATCCCCGTGATGGAGAGGTGGCTAAGGGAACTGGCGGCCACCCAGTTCCAGAACGGATGCGTGAAGGAAATAGCCCCTGAGACCGGGTACTATGCCGAGGACGGATCCGCCGGATGGTGCGACGCCTTCGAGATAATACCCTGGAGGATAATGCATCATCTGGACGATGTAGAGACCGTAAGGGAGCTGTATCCCGGGATCGCCCGCTGGATGAGATACTGCATCGGACGGGCTCACAATTGCTGGCGGCCGGAGAACATGCACCTGCCTCCGGAGATCAGGGCATACCTCCATGACAGCTCCTGGCACTGGGGCGAATGGAAGGAGCCAGGCACCGAGAGCAGCGACTACTACGAGGAAGGGGTCCGCACGGGACACGCGGAGATCGCCACGGCTTACCTGGCCTTCGGGTGCGGGATAACGGCTGAGATGGCTGAAAGACTGGACGAGGATGAAGACGCCCGGTACTTCAGGGACGCCTCCGAAAAGGCGAAAGCCGCCTACAGATATGTGTTCACAGACGGCGGGAAAATAGATTCAGACAGGCAGTGCAGGTACGTGCGCCCGATATACATGGGGCTGCTTGACGGCGAAGAGAAACAGGATGCTGCGGACAGGCTTGCCGCACTCATAAGGAAACAGGGCAGGATAGGGACCGGTCTCCTTACCACTCAGGAACTGCTGAAGGTCCTCTGCGACTATGGTCACAGGGATACCGCGTATGACCTGCTCCTTTCGGAGGAATGGCCTTCATGGCTATACGAGATCGACATGGGCGCCACCACCGTATGGGAGGACTGGAGAGGAAACCGGGACCATCATCCCTTCTATTCCCAGAATCATTACATGTACGCGACCGTGGCCGGATGGCTCATCACATACAGCGCCGGCATCAGGGTGGCGGACGGGACCGTCACGGTCATGCCGTATCCTGACAGGAGACTGGGGCATGCGGAAGCCGCGTTCCGTTCCCATATGGGAGAGATACGGTCGTCATGGAGATATGAAGGGGATGTCATAGAGTACGAAGTGACGGTGCCTGCCAATTCGAAGGCCCGTATCATCCTTCCGGGACTGGACGCAAAAGATGTCGGACCCGGGACGTACAGGTTCACCGGCCCGGCGTTCTAGGGCAGGATAACTACATTTGTCAATATATCCAAAAAACCGGCTCATATTTGGAAATTTCTACAAAAATAGGGCGAACGGACGGGGAAAACATCCAAATCCATTGACTTATTCCGCATTTTATGTTAGAACATTCACGCGGACAGAAGTCCGCTGAGCGACTATGCGACAAAAATCTGAACTATGCATCGGAGGTATTAAACGATGAAGAAGATATCCGTTATCGTTCTTGTGCTCGCAGTGATGATGATGCTGACGCTTGTGGCCAGCGCCGCAGTAGGCACGGTAGTCAACGCGACCAAGACTGACAAAGCTCCCAATATGGAAGCGATCGACGATTCCTGGGGACAGCCCGCGATCGTCATCAACTCAAGCAGCCCTAACACCGAGCTTTATGACTATTACAGTGAGAAGAGCATCTCGGCCAACCTCCTAACGAGAGGTGAATACGACGTCGGTATCGCAACAGGCGTAAAACCCGAGAACTACGACGTTGAACTGTACTATCTCTGGGACGGTAAGTACCTGTACTTCGGTATGAAGACGAAGGACGACGTGCTTGCCGGACATTCCGATCCCTGGGAAGGCGACGGATTCCAGATGTGGATCCAGCCTATGGGAGTTGCAGAGTCGTCAGGTGCTCTGAAGAACGGTGTGAACACGCACCATGAACAGAACCCCATGACCGGCATGTATGACTTCTCAGTCACCCTCGACATGGACGACTGGACCACGAATTCAAGGTCCAACGACAAGTACGCGAATGCGGCAAGTGAATGCGACTGCTATATCAATCCCGAAGTGGACGGCGAACTGCAGTGCATGATCAAGATCCCGCTCATGAATCTGGGCCTGAATCCGAAGAACGACCTGGTGGGCGAAGAGCTCGCAACGGCCCTGCTGAGGATCTCCAGCACCAGAATGGTGGGACGCAGCGCGTACAACGGCTGGCTCTCCTGGGGCAAGTACTTCAACGACAGTACTTGCACATCCCTCAACACCATAGTCCTCACCGACGGATCTGCTCCTGCAGAGACCGAGGACACGACTCCTCAGGAAACAGAGGACACCAAGGTCGAGACACCGATCAATCTTGAAGGCGTTTCCAGCTGGGCTCTGACGGAAGTCGAAGCCGGCATCAAGGAGGGATTGGTTCCCGAGAACCTCCAGGCCAACTACACGTCTCCCGTATCGAGAGGCGCTGTTGCCGGTATGTTCATCAACCTGATCGAGAAGGCTACAGGCAAGACCATCGACGAGGTCATGGCTGAAAAGGGCGTATCCATCACGGAAGGCGTGTTCGAGGACACCACTGACAGGAACGTTCTCGCGGCGAATGCCCTGGGCATCATCAACGGCACATCCAAGACCAAGTTCTCACCCAACGGCACGCTGAAGAGAGCCCAGATCGCGGCCATCATCAACCGTGTCGCAAGAGTCCTCGGCATCGAGACCGAAGGATTCACCCATGAGTTCAACGATATCACGGACAACTACGCATGGGCCGATTCCGAGCTCGGCTGGCCGGTACACGCGGGCATCATCAACGGCGTGGGTCAGGGCAGGTTCAACCCGGGCGGAGACCTGACCACAGAGCAGGCCATCCTCATCACCTACAGAGGACTCAGCGCCCTGAAGAAATAAGGCATAATTTGTGAAAGGATCGGCAGACCGCAAATCTGCCGGTCTTTTTTACCTGACAGACTTGAAAAAATCAAATCAGGAGAAAAACAGATGAAAAAGATAATCACGCTGACAGTCCTTGTGATCATGGCCGTGCTGCTGACTGTGGCGGCAAACGCTGCGGTCGGTACGGTGATCTATGCATATAAAACCGACTCGGCTCCGAATCTTGAGGAGATCGACGCCTCCTGGGGAGATCCGGTGATACACGTCGACAAGGATTCCCCGAACACGGATCTGTTCAGGTACTGGCCTCTCGGCAGAGGCCGTGACGATATAGTTCCCGAAGACGCAGAGTTCGATCTGTACATCCTGTATGACAAGGACTATATGTACGTAGGTATCGTGACACCCGACGAGCACGTTTCGGGCAGCAATACCGACTGGCACGGAGACGGTGTCCAGATCCTTCTGGAACCTCTCGGGATGATGGAGGATCCCTACGGACCGAACGGACACAAACCGGGGATATCGCCGGAGGCACTTGCAAACCTGGAGGACGAATACGTGTACATGTGCAACCTGAACGGCGACAACAGGACATATACGCTGTACAGGGCTGCGACGCATCTGGAAAACAGGCCCGTGTTTACAGTCGATACCCAGAAGAACGAGATCCAGTTCATCATGGCCGTCCCGTTTGACAATTACGGTCTGAGGAAGAAAGACGTCCACGGGTTCGAGTTCGGCATCACCGTGTTCAGGATGAGTTCCCTCACCACAAGGGACGAAGGCTTTGCTGGCGCCCTTTCCTGGGGCAGGACGTACGACGAGTTCACTACAGTCCCGGAAAGCGTGAATACGGTGATCCTCTGGGACCTTTCAAGAGAAGCTCCCGGTGAAGCTGTGGATACAGAGCCGACTGAGACCATACTGCCGGAGACAGAGGATACCGAGGTCGAGACACCGATCAACCTTGACGGCGTTTCCAGCTGGGCTCTGACGGAAGTCGAAGCCGGCATCAAGGAGGGACTCGTTCCCGAGAACCTCCAGGCCAACTACACGTCTCCCGTATCGAGAGGCGCTGTCGCCGGGATGTTCATCAACCTGATCGAGAAGGCTACAGGCAAGACTATCGACGAGGTCATGGCTGAAAAAGGCGTTTCCATCACGGAAGGCGTGTTCGAGGACACCACTGACAGGA